>ENA-UOIV01000065-UOIV01000065.1-human-gut-metagenome-genome-assembly--contig:-C59-NODE-65-length-121424-cov-16.072391_pt1 | contig 121424 bp, 78 predicted proteins | sample MGYA00242333_ERZ723880 | MGnify/ENA metagenome assembly ERZ723880 | reverse complement strand
TCTGTTAAAAAGCGGTGCAAAGATAGAGGTTTGCAAGCAAACCTCCAAATATTTCATTCATTTTTTTACTTTGCTACCTAATAAATAATGAGCTATTACTTTGCAATCAGCAAATAATAGTTCTTTTTACCGCGCTGAACAAGCAGATATTTCTCATCAAGCAGGTCAGCTGTCGTAATTACCTGGTCAAAAGCCGCCAGCTTTTCTTTATTCAACGAAATACCTCCGCCTTGAACTAACTTACGCATTTCACCTTTCGAAGCAAATACAGCCGCATTATCAACGAATAAGTCAACAGCTTTCACACCTTCCGCCAATGCATCACGGGAAATCTCAAACTGAGGTACGCCTTCGAATACAGCAAGCAGCGTATCCTCATCCAATTTACGCAACGCTTCCGAAGTTGCATTACCAAACAAGATGTTTGATGCATCCACTGCCGCATTATAATCTTCTTCGGAATGAACCATTACGGTAACTTCCTTAGCCAGACGTTTCTGAAGGATACGCAAGTGCGGAGCAGCCTGATGTTCTGCAATCAGAGCTTCTATTTCTTCCTTCTCGATGGAAGTGAAAATCTTGATATAACGTTCTGCGTCAGAGTCGCTTACATTCAGCCAGAATTGGTAAAACTTGTAAGGAGACGTATAACGGGGATCCAACCAGATATTCCCGGATTCCGTCTTACCGAACTTACCACCGTCAGCTTTTGTAATCAACGGACAAGTCAGCGCAAAAACCTCTCCCCCATTCGTACGACGAATCAATTCGGCACCGGTAGTGATATTACCCCATTGGTCGGAACCGCCCATTTGCAGTTTACATCCCTTTGTCTCATATAAGTGGAGGAAATCATATCCTTGAAGTAGCTGATAAGTAAACTCGGTAAATGACAGTCCGTCACGCGCTTCACCATTCAGACGACGTTTCACAGAGTCTTTCGCCATCATATAGTTTACAGTGATGTGCTTACCTACTTCGCGAACAAAATCGAGGAAAGTGAAGTCTTTCATCCAGTCATAGTTGTTCACCAGCTCGGCGCGGTTAGGTACATCCGACTCGAAGTCGAGGAATTTGGCAAGCTGATTCTTGATACATGCTTGATTGTGACGCAATGTCTCTTCATCCAGCAGGTTACGTTCCGCTGATTTACCAGAAGGGTCACCAATCATACCTGTAGCGCCACCGATCAGTGCCAACGGCTTATGACCGCAGCGTTGGAAATGACGAAGGATCATCACTCCACAAAGGTGACCAATGTGTAGCGAATCGGCAGTCGGGTCGATACCCAAATAGGCAGTCACCTGCTCTTTGCTTAACAACTCTTCTGTTCCCGGCATGATATCCTGCAACATGCCACGCCATCTCAATTCTTCTACAAAATTCATCGTATTACTCTTTAATTATTTGGTTTTTATTGTATTTCAATTCCATGTGCGACAAAAGTACGACTCTTTCTCGGAAGATACAACTCTTACGCCTTAAAAAAGACATTTTGGATATTCCGGCGAATCACCTCACGCAACGCTTCCACTTCTACTCCACGCACCCTGGCTGCCTGACACAGGATATCTTCAATATCAAGCAAGCTGTCATCCGTTTCCAGAAACAGGCGTTCATCGGGGACTATCTGTATTGTTTCATCGGGATAATATTCTCCAAAAGAAAGATAAAACCCATTCTTCAACAACTGTACTGCCTGCTCCGGTTTTCCACGAAAGCCATGCCATATCCAAGGTTGTTGGGGACGAGATTCTTTTTTCACGGCCAGCAGTTCTTCCATTGCTTTCACGCAGTGGATAATCAATGGCAAACCGAGCTTTTCCGACAACTTTACCTGCTCCTTAAACACCGCTAACTGAAGTTCCATCGAAGCTTTTGCCAATTTATCCAGCCCCGCCTCTCCTACAGCTACAAACTGCTTTCTCTGCAGCTGCTGTTGAAGAAAGCTCAATTGCTGACTGACACTACTCTCTCCCACCTCCCAAGGATGAATACCGATAGAATAATAAGATCCTCTACCCACAGCCACTTCCACATTCTCTGCCAGAGGCATATACAATGGAGAGTCTGCCAATAACGGATAATTGATGATGGATTTTCCTTGGGAATCAACTTCCTGTTTATGAGTATGGATATCTAAAATATCAGTCACCTTCTTTTTCATTTCCTATTTCTCGTTTCAGTTGTCTCAAGGCACGGGATCATAACCGGAACCACCCCAGGGATGGCATCGCAGAATACGCCGCACAGCAAGATAAAGCCCCTTGATAGGACCATGTTTCTTAATTGCTTCGAGCGCATACGCTGAACAAGTAGGCGTGAACCGACAAGAGGGAGGAGTAAGGGGTGAAATACAAATCCGGTAAAAATAAATGGGAACAAGCAGGAAGAAGGAAAATACCTTTCTCAAAATTCCCGTAACGAATACCCATGCGGTAGATATCCGGGAGTGATGAGGTTTCATGAGGATAGTTTTTCAGAGATGCGCGAAAGCGCTATTTTCATCTTCTCTTCCAATTCGGCAGTCGCTGTAAGCTCGTCCGACAGATAGATAAAGGCGATTGCCAAATGCTGTTCCCGGCCTTGCAGACATTCCAACAGGATGGATTTATTCTTCCGGTAAGCCTCGCGTATCTGACGTTTCACCCGATTGCGCTTTACCGCCCGCTTGAAACGTCGTTTCGACACGCTGATCAGTATGGAAGCCGAAGCCTCGCCTTGTTCGACAGGCATATATACAACGCGTATCGGAAAGATGGAAAACGACTTTGAAACGCCGCCTTCAAACATCTTTCCGATCAAAATCTTACTATTCAGCCTTTCGGCCTTGCACAAAGTATATATACCCACTCTGTTTATTTATTGTTTTCTTTGATAAACATATCAAGTGCGGCAGTCATTGACGGAGCCTGCACCGTAGGAGCTTCAAGATCCAAACGAAGACCGGCGTCACGTACAGCCTGTGCGGTAGTGGAACCGAAAGTTCCGATCTTAATCTCTTTCTGATTAAAATCAGGGAAATTCTTCTTCAACGAAGTCACTCCCGCAGGACTGAAGAACACTAACATATCATAATCAAACTCTTCATCCGGTGTAAAATCATTGCTGACCGTACGATACATCACAGCTTCCGTATGCTGTATACCATTCTTGTCGAGCAAATTCTTCACATCGTCATTATGCACGTCCGACATAGGGACGAAATATTTCTCCGTTTTATGCTTCACAATCGAAGGAATCAAGTCTTCAATCTTTCCCGTAGCTCCGAAGAATATTTTACGTTTGCGATATTGCACATATTTCTGGATGTACAACGCAACGGCTTCCGTCACACAGAAATACTTCATCGTTTCGGGAATCGTCACACGTAACTCGGTACATAAATTAAAGAAATGGTCAATAGCATGGCGAGAAGTGAATATAACGGCAGTGTGGTCGAGAATCGAAATTTTCTGTTGCCGAAATTCTTTCGCCGAAAGACTTTCAACCTTGATAAACGGCCGGAAATCTATTTTTACGCCATACTTCTCTGCTATGTCGTAATAGGGAGATTTCTCTGACGCAGGCTTAGGCTGCGAAACTAGTACTTTTTTAATTTTCAACGTCCTAAAATTTTATTAGCAATACATCATTAATTTGAACCATACCTTGATAGAGTAGCAGACAAGGTACTATTTCAAGAGCGCAAAAGTACAAAATTAATAGGAAAAGGTCACCAAATTGATGAAAAAAAAGCTTTATCCACTTATAAAACATCAATATTTTAGTGAAAATTAGAATAATTGAACCGATTATAATCAAATTGGTAAAACTCAAGTCAAAATAAACGAGAAAAAGTACGAATGGGAAAAGGGCAAATCCTACATAATATATGAGTGAAGAATAAGATTCCAGCCACATATTTGTCCTGTTTTTATCAAAGAAAGTCCACCCCAGAAACATATAGAGCAACCATTTCAGTAAGAAATAGACAAGGCAAAAGCCGACATAGATTCCCAACAATAGGAGAGAGGATACATGCTCCATCAAGGCAGGGCACATATCATGAAAATAATTGAAGAAAGTGATGCCTGCCAACACACAGGTTTGCAACACAAGCACAAGCAGATAACGTACATCAGCCGCCGTAGAGCTATCGAAAATACTTGTCCGTTCGCGATGTAACACAAAATCTTTCACTTGCTGAGAAAGAAATTTCTTTCCTTTAGCCAAAGCAATGGACGAAAGGAAAAAGCAAGCCAACAGAGTCAGAGCAATAGCATCATCTGTACGGGGAGAATAGGAGATAGGAATGCCTTCAATGCCCGAAGTAAATAGTTCCACAATCATATAGCCGCAAATTTACGAATGGAAATATCCCATATAGGAGTCTCATAGAGCAATCTCAACGCCTCTTCGGGTGTCTGTGCCACTTTCCATATATCTCCATGCTGTTGACGCATAAAATTCTCGTCAATCGCCTTCCCGAGCATTTCCAGCAACGGATCAAAGAAACCGTTTACATTGAGAATAATAATGGGATTGAGATACAGCCCCAATTGCTTCCAGGTAATAATCTCCAGCAGTTCTTCCAGCGTACCGCAACCACCGGGCAGCGCAATAATGCCGTCACTCAGATTTGCCATCTTCTGTTTCCGTTCATGCATAGACTCCACTTCAATCAGCTCCGTCAGTCCCGTGTGCTGCCAGTTCTGCTCTACCATAAAACGAGGAATCACTCCCGTCACTTCCCCACCATTCTTCAATACCGCATCCGCAACGGCACGCATCAAGCCGATACTGCCTGCCCCGTTAATCAATCGGATATGGTGTTCGGCAAGCAAACCGCCCAATTCTTCGGCTGCTTTAAAATACACAGGATTTATCTTGGTGCTGGAAGCGCTATATACGCATACGGAATGTATTTGGTTCATTGCTACGATTTATTGTATCACCCTGCAAAATTACGAAAAAAAACAAAGGCCGCAACCTCAATTCCCGGAAAAGGAAAATGAAATCGCGGCTCTTATCAAACAAGTCAAGCTCGGTTTCAGACTATTTACAGACCGAAAGCGGCTTTAATTTTATCTACATAGTCGAGTTTCTCCCATGTAAAGAGTTCAACGTCTACCGTCTTGTCTCCTTCATAGCGGGAGAAGAACTTCTTCGTTACCACCTGCGGTTCGCGCCCCATATGACCGTATGCAGCCGTTTCCTGATAAATAGGATTACGAAGTTTCAGGCGCTCCTCGATAGCCTTCGGACGAAGGTCGAACAGTTGGTCGATCACACGGGCAATCTCACCGTCGGTCATGTTCACGTGAGAACGGCCGTAAGTATCTACAAAAATATTGATCGGACGAGCCACGCCGATAGCATAACTCACCTGTACGAGCATTTCATCCGCTACCCCTGCCGCAACCATATTCTTAGCGATATGACGCGCCGCATAAGCTGCGCTACGGTCTACCTTACTGGGGTCTTTTCCTGAGAAAGCGCCACCACCGTGAGCACCTTTACCGCCATACGTATCAACGATAATCTTACGTCCTGTCAAACCGGTATCTCCATGAGGACCACCGATTACAAACTTTCCGGTAGGATTGACATGATAGATAATTTTATCATTGAACAACGCCAACACCTTATCATGATGAATGGAAGCAATCACACGAGGCATCAGAATCTCGATCACATCACGACGGATGATAGACAACATCTCTTCGTCAGCCTTCAACTGGGCAGCCTGCGAATCATCTTCCGGCTGGATAAAGTCATCGTGCTGCGTAGAAACAACAATTGTATCAATACGAACAGGAGTTCCGTTGTCGTCATATTCGATAGTCACCTGGCTTTTTGCATCGGGACGAAGGTAAGTCATCACCTTTCCTTCACGACGGATATCAGCCAGCACTTGCAGAATGCGATGTGCCAGATCAAGAGAAAGCGGCATATAGTTTTCCGTTTCATTGGTAGCATAACCGAACATCATACCCTGGTCGCCCGCACCCTGTTCCATCGGATCCTGACGTTCCACACCACGGTTGATATCGGGGCTCTGCTCATGAATGGCGGAAAGCACACCGCAAGAGTTACTTTCGAACATGTACTCTCCTTTGGTATAGCCGATTTTCTTAATTACCTCGCGTGCGATGAGCTGGAGATCAACGTACGCTTTTGTTTTCACTTCACCCGCTAGCACCACTTGTCCGGTAGTCACTAGTGTTTCGCAAGCTACTTTCGAACTGGGGTCGTAAGCCAACAGTTTGTCAAGCACGGCATCCGATATCTGATCGGCTACCTTGTCGGGGTGTCCTTCTGACACCGATTCGGATGTAAATAAGTATCCCATCTTTTTAAATTAAGAATTAAAAATTGAAAATTAAAAAATGAGAGAGAGCAGGAGAGGTGAGTGCTGCAAGGATTAAACCGCAAAGCGTCGGTAAGACGTGTTTTAGCATTTTTTTCCGTGGTTGCAAGCTACTCAAATCTGTCCACACTTTCATTTCGGGTGCAAAGATAAAGAGATTTCGGAGATAATGAGTATCTTTGACCCGTATTTAACACATAAATAGATTTAAAATGATTCTAAATAAGAAATTAAAAACGCTCTTAGTACTGGCGCTTTATATAGGCTTCACGATTGCCATCTATGCCATTGTCTGCCATTTCATTGACAGACCGTTCCAGGAGATCCATCTGCTGTATGCAATATTGATAGGCTGCATTGCCTATTTGCCGGTATTTATTGCGGAAAAAAAGAAGAAATAAGTTCCCGCATCGTCTTCCCCAATACCGGATGTACCAGTTCCGGAGCTATTTCCGCCAACGGTTTCATTACGAAGTCACGTTCCGCCATCAGCGGGTGGGGGAGATTCAATTCCGCTCCGGACGGAGTGACTGCAGAGAGAATCAGATCCTCATAAAGCAACAGGTCAATATCAATCAGGCGGTCGCTATAAGCGCCATTGACCGATTTCTTCGTGCGTCCCAATTCGCGTTCAATCGACTGCGTTTTCTGCAACACATCCAAAGGAGACAGTTCCGTTTCCACACAAGCCGCCGCGTTCAGGAAACTATTCTCAGAGGTAAAGCCCCAAGGGGCAGTTATGTAAAAAGCAGACAGGGAAACGACTTTCCCTATCTGCTCTTCTATTTTTTGCACGGCAACCTTAAGATTCTGTTCTTTATCTCCCAAGTTAGTGCCGAGTCCTACATACACTTTCGCCATTATTTATCCAGAATCAGCATTGCATCTCCATACGTACCGAAGCGGTAACCTTCTTTCAGCGCTACATGATAAGCATCCATCACCTGTTCATAACCGCCAAAGGCAGCTACAATCATCAGCAAGGTAGAAAGCGGCATATGGAAGTTGGAAATCATTGAATTGGCTACGGTGAATTCATACGGAGGGAAGATAAACTTATTAGTCCAACCCTCAAATTCCTTCAGGTGCCCGTCCGTGCTGACCGCACTTTCAATCGCGCGCATCACTGTCGTACCTACCGCACACACATTCTTTCCATTATCTTTCGCACGGTTGACAGTCTTCACAGCCGCTTCATCCACAAACATCTGTTCCGAATCCATCTTATGCTTTGTCAGGTCTTCCACATCGATATCGCGGAAGTTGCCCAAACCGGCGTGCAGAGTGATGTAAGCAAAGTCCACTCCTTTGATCTCCAAACGCTTCATCAGCTCACGGCTGAAATGCAGGCTGGCAGTCGGGGCAGTCACCGCACCTTCGTTCTTCGCAAAGATAGACTGGAAACGCTCCGCATCTTCCGGCTCTACCGGACGGTTGATAATCGTATGAGGCAGGGGAGTCTCGCCCAATTCATATAAAGCTTTCTTGAACTCGTCATGAGGTCCGTCATAAAGGAAACGGAGCGTACGGCCACGCGAAGTAGTATTGTCAATCACCTCAGCCACCATCGAGTCGTCCGGTCCGAAATACAGCTTATTACCGATACGGATCTTACGGGCCGGATCCACCAACACGTCCCACAGGCGTAGTTCTTCGTTCAACTCACGCAACAAGAACACTTCGATACGGGCACCAGTCTTCTCCTTGTTACCATACAAACGAGCCGGGAATACCTTTGTATCGTTGAATATAAACACATCCTTATCATCAAAATACTCCAGAACTTCCTTGAACATCTTGTGCTCAATCTTACCAGTATTACGATGCAATACCATCAAACGCGATTCATCCCTATACTTCGTCGGGTGCAACGCGATCTTGTCTTCGGGTAACTTAAACTTGAATTGTGATAATTTCATATCTATTCCTTATTACGTTAATTATTTTCTTCCTCATTTTCTATTTCCTGCCGGTCTATCCACTCTTTAAAGTGTTCAGGGTCCAGACAGTCTTCCAGACGGACATCGCCCACACGTGTACGAATCAATCCCGTCAGATGCGCTCCGCTGTGGAGTGCTTCGCCTATGTCGCGTGCCAACGCACGGATATACGTTCCCTTGCTGCATACCACACGAATCCGAATCATCGGCTCCGGTGTCTCCAGACAGCATTCCAGCAATTCAATCTCGTCGATAACAAGCTGCTTCGCCTTTAGTTCGACTTCCTCGCCTTTCCGTGCCAACTCATAAGCACGTTTTCCATCCACCATGCAGGCGGAGAAGGCAGGAGGAACCTGTTCTATCGTACCTATAAAATGTGTCAACACTTCTTCCACCATCTCCCGCGTGATATGTCCGGTAGGGTAGGTGGCATCTATCTCGTGTTCCAGATCGTACGACGGCGTAGTAGCCCCCAGCCGGAGCGTGGCGATATACTCCTTCGTATGATATTGAAACTCTTCTATCCGTTTCGTGGCCTTACCCGTACATACTATCATCACTCCCGTTGCAAGAGGATCCAGCGTACCGGCGTGTCCGACTTTCAGTTTTTTCACTCCTATCCGGCGACAGATATGATAGCGGGCATGTCCCACTACTTTAAATGAAGTCCACCCGAGAGGTTTATTAAAAAACAGTACTTCTCCTTTTTTAAAATTCATCAGCCTTTATTTATAACTCATCCGCTTCTGTTACAACTCATCCAAAGCCCATCAGCCTATTTGCAGATTATATCCCATCAACAACATCACCAAAATAGCTCCACCCACGATAATCCGGTACCAACCGAATGCCTTAAAGCCATATTTGGTCACGAAGTTTATAAAGAACTTTATAGCAAGTAAAGCGACGATAAAAGCCACTACATTACCAATGATAAGTGCCGGCATATTATTCATCAGTACTTCAGTCCCTCCATCCAAAAAGAGTTTCAACACCTTATATCCGGTTGCCGCAAACATCGTCGGCACCGCCAGGAAAAACGAAAACTCGGCTGCTTCCTTACGTGTCAGTTTCTGCGCCATACCGCCCACAATGGTAGCCATCGAACGCGAAACGCCCGGTATCATGGCAATACACTGAAACAAGCCGATATTGAATGCCTTCTTCTCCGTCAGCACCGTATCTTCACTTCCTTTCGTGAATATTCTGTCGCAAAACAACATGAACACTCCGCCAATCACCAGCATAACGGCCACCACCGTCACACTCTCCAACAATTCATCTATCTTATCACTGAATAAGAAACCCAATATAGCCGCAGGGATAAAAGCGACCAACAGCTTCCAATAGAAATCGAACCGATGCAGCAAACGCTTCAGCCAGGAAGTACCGGCAGGCACCGGAGTGTTGTTCAACCGGAAGAACCGTTTCCAATAAAGGCAGACAACCGAAAGAATCGCGCCAAACTGAATAATAACTGTGAAAGCCTTCACGAATTCCGTGCTCTCTACTCCCAGTATGTTTTGTGTTATAATCATGTGTCCCGTAGAAGAAACCGGAAGAAACTCCGTCAACCCCTCTACAATAGCGATGATAATTGTTTCAAATGTAGTCAGATCCCCCATCTTTATTTCTCTGTCTTTTGAGTTTTAGGTTTGCGTAACACAGCGTATATCATAGACAAGAAGCCAAACAGGCAAACAGCAGGCGCTATCTTTATTCTACGTACACTGAAAATATCCGGTTCAAAGGCTGTTTCGGACGACGAAGGTCCCGCCATCAGCAGGAACCCGATGATAACAATCGCCATTCCTATTGCTAGCAAGATAAAGTTCACTTTATCAAAGGCAAATTTCTGCTTGTCAGACATAGTTTCAATTAAAAATTATAAATTAAAAATTATAAATTAAAGTCGCAAACGACGTGTCTCACTACCTCAACTTATTACTTATCACTCATTATCCGCTAAATATAGTACAGGCTGTTCGCCCTCATTCTCAGATATTTATTGATTGACACATAGGCGCAGAGCCATGTAATCACAATTCCAAACACCAATACGCTTGCACATACAATCAACATCACCTCAGGCGTGATGACCTGGAGCAGCTCCGGCTCGTATGTCACCGCCCAATAAGCAGTTCCCATCAATACCGTATCTGCCACAACCGCCGCCAACACTCCGCTCCACACATTCTTCCGGAGGAATGGGCCACGAATAAATCCCCAACTCGCACCTACCAGTTTCATGGTGTGAATGAGGAATCGCTTGGAGTAAATGGCCAGCCTTATCGTATTGTTTATCAATGCAAAAGAGATAAAGGTAAGCACTACCGCCAACGCAAGCAGCACCAGGCTGATATTCCGTATATTGTCATTCACCGCGTCAATCAGTTCCTTCCGATAGAGCACATCCTGTATGTTAGTATTCCTCTTGATCTTCTTCTCTATCTTCGCGATACTGTCGGAATTCGCATACTCGGAATGGAACTTGATTTCGATAGAAGCGGTGAAAGGATTATAACCCAGAAACTCTTCGGGGTCAGTACCCATCGCCTCCGTCTGCTCTTTCAGAGCCTGCTTCTTAGAGATGTATTCGGACTCTTTCACGAAAGATTCACCGTTCAGTTTCTTCTGAAGTTTCAGTATGTCGGCCTCCTTCATATCATCACTGATAAGAATAGAGAAACTGATATTCTCACGAACATAGACGGAAAGATTGTGTGCCGTCAACACGAAAAAGACGACCAGTCCCAGCAACAGCAACACCAGTGTCGTACTGATACTCGACGTAATGAACTGCATGTCGAAAATCGAACCTGACTTATACTTGTTTTTATTTCCCATGCGTTATCTCTTTTTTCGGAATACGTAAATCATAGAACTGCTCCGTTCTTTTCGTCCCAAAGCGTTGAACCAAGCCAGCGTGCCTGCATACATCCCTTTCAGGAAACTACACGAACTGCCACGATGTTTCTCGCTCAGCATAGATACGTAAAACGCATCGAACGGCATAGGATGGCGTGCTGCCATAATAAAACCGTGACGGGAAGCCAACTGCTGTATAGTGCCCGGAGTAAAATGCCAAAGGTGGCGGGGAACGTCGTATGCCGCCCAATATTCGCCATAACGCTTGGCGTCGTACGAAGAACAGTTGGGCACTGCCACAATCAATACTCCTTTTTCCGTCAACAGCTCACGGAGTCGTTCCCACACCTCACTGAGATGTTCCAAATGCTCCATCACGTGCCAAAGGGTAATGACATCAAAGCTATCGGGAGCAAACTCTTTCAGTGCCGACTCCGGCTTTACGTCCAGATTGAAATGCGCTTTTGCAAATTCACGTGCCTGCGGACTTTTCTCTATCGCCTCCACTTTCCAACCACGACGTACCATCGTATCGGCAAAGTAACCGGTTCCCGTACCTATATCGAGCAAACGTCCCGTCTTGCGATGCGCTTCTCTGGCTACCAGACGCGCTTTGCGGCCCAGCATATAGGAACGTACGTAATGATAGATATTATTCATCGCGCCCTTGCGCGTATCAGTGTGGGAGATGTAATCGGGAGTCTCATAATACTTGCCTATCTCTGCTTCTACCGGAACTCCTTGCGTGAACGTAAAGCTGCAATCGTCACACGAATACAGCTCAAACTGTTCGCCCGAAGCATAAAAATCCGTACAAGTCATGACGCGTTTCAAGTGCGTACAACCACACACCGGACAAGCATTTATACTGAGTTTCTCCATTAATCCTAAAACAAAATTAAGTGCTGCCTCAATGCAAGAAGCAACACTATACCCTAATTTGGTGCAAAGAAACAAATAAAATGTGATGGATTGGGCTTTCGTTAAGGACTTTTAATAGAAATCAGAAATATAAACCCTGCATGATTTTGCTAAATCTTGAGAGATAAAATGATAAAGCAGCCTGTTGAGAGAAAGAAGTATACCAGTGAGTATCTAATCCTCCTGCGGTTGTCTATCGGTTGACATACTTTCCTAGCCGGATATAAGCCGCATTATTAAATTGTTTATACGGCTTGCTTAATATAATCATGCGCCTTGTTTAATGTATTTTTCCGGCAATTAGTATTCGTTTGACGTACATGAACCATTCGGTTCACCTGCGAGAACCGGAAAGTCTACGTACGTCATCCGAATGCTTCACATACGTGAAACGGGAACGTAGTGCCTACAAAACATATTAGTAGTGCCTTGTTGTATGTTAAGCCTACCGGGTTTTGTTTTAATTCCCACACCATATGCAGAGAACATAGCCGTCCAACAACAACTTTACCGGAAGGAAAACACTGCGAAAACACAATCTTACGGTCAAAAAGGGCATTCTTAATATAAAGAGATTAATGGCCGGATTATAAACCAAGATATTAGTAATCAGATATATAAATTGCATAATAGTAATAAATAAGGTGATAATAGAAAGCTTCGTCTTTCCTATTATCACCTTATTATCACTGGCTATTGTCACTAAATTGCATTTGATTATCAGAGAATTAAGTCTGAAAAGTGACAAGTGATAATAAAAAGAGAATTTTAAAACTCTATGAGAGGTCAGCGTTGCAACACACTCCTTTCAGTGTAGCCGAACTAGCTTCCGTGATACGTACGTTCACGAAGTCGCCGACACGATGTGTGCCCCGATCGAACACTACGACACGGTTCTGTTCCGTACGACCGAACAGCTGGTCACGCGAGCGCTTGGAGACTCCTTCCACGAGGACTTCGTACGTCTTTCCGATACAACGCTGGTTGGACTCGGCGGACAGACGGTTCTGCAAGGCGATAATCTCGTTGAGGCGACGCACTTTCACCTCTTCGGGCACATTGTCTTCGAGATGTTTCGAGGCATACGTCCCCGGACGTTCAGAATATTTGAACATGAAAGCCGCATCGTATCCGCACTCTTCCATCAAAGAGAGCGACATGGCGTGATCTTCCTCCGTCTCGGAATGAAAACCGGAGAAGATATCCGTTGTCAGTCCACAGTCGGGGATGATACGTTTGATAGCCGCCACCCGGTCCAGATACCATTCGCGGGTATACTTGCGGTTCATCAGCTTCAGAATGCGGGAGCTACCGCTCTGCACGGGCAAGTGGATATGCTTGCACACATTGGGAACCTGTGCGATTACTTCAAGCGTTCCGTCGCTCATATCCTTCGGATGGGAGGTCGTGAAACGGATACGTACACCCGGAGCCGCCTCCGCCACAGTACGCAGCAACATCGGGAAAGTGACTGTCTCGCCCGTCGGTTTCTCAAAACGGTAGGAGTTGACGTTCTGCCCCAGCAATGTCACCTCCTTATAACCTTTCGCCACCAGGTCAGCCACTTCGTTCAGGATACTCTCTACATCACGGCTACGCTCACGCCCGCGAGTATAGGGCACGATACAGTAGGTACAGAAGTTGTTGCAACCGCGCATGATGGACACGAATCCGGAAATATGGTTGCCGCAGATACGCGACGGAATCACATCCCGATAAGTTTCGGTAGTGGAGAGTTCCACATTGATCGCCTTCTCTCCGGCTTCTACGGCGGCAATCAGATCGGGCAATGTCAGGTAAGCGTCCGGCCCCACCACGAGGTCTACGTGATGATTCGTTATCAGATCGTCCTTCACCCGCTCGGCCATACATCCCAGTACGCCCACAATCAAGTGTTTTTTCTTTTTCTTCAACGAATGGAAGAACTCCAGACGGTTCAGGATTTTCTGCTCCGCATTGTCACGGATAGAACAAGTGTTCATAAACACGGCATCGGCCTCCTCAAGCGTTTCCGCCACAGAGTAACCCGCCATTTGCATCACTGAGGCAATCACCTCGCTGTCGGCCACATTCATCTGGCAGCCGTAAGTCTCGATAAACAGCTTTTTGCTGTCATCAGCAGTTGCGGATTTAAAGTCCGCTCCCGTTAATTCGTTCATACTCAAATCTAAATTAAAAATTCGGTTGCAAAGATACGGCTTCGCTTTTAATAAGATACAAATTAGCGCGAAAATAACACCAAAACTTGCGATTAAGTCACATAACCTGTAATTAATGTTAAGGGAATAAACATTTTCCGGCAGTATTCTTGGCAATTTTAATTTTATTTTTCACATTTGTGCAATGAAAGAAACATTAGATTTTTTCATAGTTAAGGTTTAGGTTAAAAAAATTAAGGGGAGCTGTGAAGCTGCCCTTTTTTCATACTGAAAAGTTATCCTGAATCAGATTTAATACGTAACTTTGGCAGATAACTAAATAGCAGTGAAACACAATGGAAGATTTCTTAAAATTTCTCTTGATAGCAGGTGTCATTCTTGTGGGAATATTTAAAGAGGTGAATAAGAATAAAAAGCCCGGCAAACGCCCCGTTTCCCCTATGCCATCGTCCGACGAAATAAAACCGGACGCAGTTCCTATGCCCGAAGCGTGGAGTAACCCCAAACGGAAAAAGAAACGGGAAGAAGTATCCGTAGCCGCCTCCATAGCGAACAGCGCCGCACAGGACAAACGCAATATCCGGCAAAACTCCCAATACAACGCTCCCGACGAGTCGTCGCCCGGCAACGAACAGGATTTCGCAATCCGCTCGGCGGAAGAAGCCCGACGCGCCATTATCTGGGGAGAAATTCTTCAACGAAAATATTAAGCGATAATTAACCCTAAAATATCAACTGTATTTTAACACGAAATTGTACTATTTATGCCACTAAATCGTATCTCGGCAGCGGAAGCTGCAAGCCTGATCAAACATGGCTACAACATCGGCCTTAGCGGATTTACTCCCGCCGGAACGGCCAAGGCTGTCACAGCCGAACTCGCAAAAATCGCTGAAGCGGAACACGCGAAAGGAAACCCGTTTCAAGTAGGAATTTTTACAGGTGCATCTACCGGAGAATCTTGTGACGGCATACTATCACGTGCCAAAGCCATCCGTTACCGCGCTCCTTACACTACCAACGTCGATTTCCGCAAGGCTGTGAACAACGGAGAAATTGCCTACAACGACATACATCTTTCACAGATGGCGCAGGAGGTGCGCTACGGATTCATGGGCAAAGTGAACGTTGCCATCATCGAAGCTTGCGAGGTGACTCCGGACGGAAAGATCTACCTGACTGCCGCCGGCGGTATCGCCCCGACCATCTGTCGCCTGGCAGACCAGATTATTATCGAGCTGAACAGTGCGCACAGTAAATCCGGTATGGGACTGCACGACGTATACGAACCTCTGGATCCTCCTTATCGTCGCGAGATTCCGATCTACAAGCCGAGTGACCGCATCGGACTGCCGTACGTGCAGGTAGATCCGAAAAAGATTGTCGGTGTGGTGGAAACCAACTGGCCGGACGAAGCCCGTTCTTTCGCCGCCGCCGATCCGCTGACCGACAAAATCGGGCAGAACGTGGCCGACTTCCTTGCTGCGGATATGAAACGCGGTATCATTCCGGCTACATTCCTTCCGTTGCAGTCGGGCGTGGGAAACATCGCTAACGCCGTACTCGGCGCATTGGGACGCGACAAAACAATTCCCCCTTTCGAAATGTACACTGAGGTGATTCAGAACTCCGTGATCGGTCTGATCCGCGAAGGACGTATCAAGTTCGGCAGCGCCTGCTCACTGACTGTCACCAACGACTGCCTTGAAGGTATTTACAACGATATGGATTTCTTCCGCGACAAGCTGGTGCTCCGTCCGTCGGAAATATCAAACAGCCCCGAAGTGGTTCGCCGTCTCGGTGTAATTTCCATCAATACGGCTATCGAGGCGGATATTTACGGTAACGTGAACTCTACCCACATCGGTGGCACGAAGATGATGAACGGTATCGGCGGCTCGGGCGACTTTACCCGCAACGCTTATATCTCTATCTTCACTTGTCCGTCTGTGGCTAAGGAAGGCAAAATCAGCGCTATCGTCCCGATGGTGTCTCACCTCGACCACAGCGAGCATTCTGTAAATATCATCATCACCGAACAGGGTGTTGCCGACCTTCGTGGCAAGAGTCCGAAAGAACGTGCGCAGGCCATCATCGAGAATTGTGTGCATCCCGACTACAAACAGTTGCTTTGGGATTATCTCAAACTGGCCGGCGGCAAAGCCCAGACTCCACACGCCATCCAAGCTGCACTCGGAATGCACGCTGAACTGGCTAAGAGCGGTGATATGAAGAATACGAACTGGGCTGAATACGCTAAATAAATAGAATATAGGATTTACAGTATTCTAGGCCAAATAGATATAATTGTATTCTCTGGTAAATAAAATCCGGTTATTTTTGTTTATTAGAGAATACAATTGTATTTTTGTAGAGGAATTAATAAACCACTCCTATGAAACAACTATTTGCCACATTCTATCAACTAAGAGAACGGGTCTCATTAGACTTCGTAAGATATCTGTATCATGAGATTCGTTGGAACAACCGGTTAATAGCCATAACAGGCGCTCGTGGAACGGGGAAGACAACCCTCATGCTTCAATATATAAAAGAGCATTACCCTGGTTATGACAATGATATACTTTATGTTTCATTGGACAATATTTGGTTTACTACCCACTCTCTATTTGAGTTGGCGGATGAGTTTCAGAAAATGGGAGGGAAAGCTTTGTTTTTGGACGAAGTGCATAAATACCCAAGTTGGTCAAGAGAAATAAAGAATATCTACGACAGTTTTCCGGATATAAAAATAGTATTCACCGGCTCTTCTTTGCTCGAAATACATAAAGGTGAAGCCGATCTTTCAAGAAGAGCCGTTACCTATCATTTGCACGGACTTTCTTTCCGTGAGTTCCTACAATTTGAATATGGATATAAAATGGAAGCGCTCCCGCTTTCTGATATATTGGCCAAGCATATAGAACTGGCCATGAACGTAAGCAAACAGTTGAAACCGCTTGTAGCATTCAACGAATACTTAACTTACGGTTATTTCCCTTTTTATAAAGAAGATAAAATATTGTACCACGAGAGGTTATTAGCCACCTTGAATACAATTCTAGATGTAGACTTACCTTCTACTGAAAAAATAGATTATTATTCCATTGGTAAAATAAAAAAGCTATTTTCCATCCTCGCAGGACTTGTGCCATATATTCCCAATATATCAATGCTCAGCAAAGAAATAGAAGTCAGTCGCATCAGTCTGTTGAATTATCTATCCTATCTCCAAAAAGCCCAAGCCCTCTTGCTGCTCGACAAAGAAGCTTCCGGCATCAAACAACTGGCAAAACCGGAAAAGATTTATTTAGGTAATACAAACTATGCATATGCACTGGGAGGAGAAAAAACAGACATAGGAAATGTCCGCGAAACATTCTTCTTCAATCAAACAGCCGTAAAACATAAAGTTACCTATTCCTCTCAAATAGATTTCACACTGAATGAGACATACAATTTCGAGATTGGCGGTAAAAACAAAACTCAAAAACAATTAGCAGGAGTGGAGAACGGATATCTGGCTCTTGATAACATAGAAATTGGATTCAATAACGAGATTCCACTTTGGTTGTTCGGATTAATGTATTAACGGAGGGATGACATCACCATAGACCTTATAAAGAGAGGAAAGCGCAGACTTTATCCTGAAAAGCTCTTGCCTTAGCAGCCGAAAGTACATTCTGGTTCATGATGGCAAATGCCACTTCATGCCCGTTCTTCATCTTCAGATAGCCCGCAAGCGTATTTATCGCTGTAAACGATCCTGTCTTGGCATGAACGTTCCGAAATACAGGCGCACTCTTCATTCTGTTTTTTAACGTACCGTCTACCCCGCCAACGGGAAGAGACTTGTATAACTTCTGAAAAATATCCGTCCGCGAATAGGCATATTTCAAGAAATCGACCAATAGGGCGGGAGAGAGGTAATTATAATTGGACAGTCCGCAACCATCCGCAATCTTATAGTCTTTCGGGTCGTGCCCCAGCCGACGGATGAGCTTCATAATCTCGACAATCCCGTCTTCGGCCGCCACCTGTTTCTTTCCCGTAGCCTGCGCGCCCAGACGGCAAAGCAAGGCTTCCGCATTCAGGTTATCACTCTCTTTCATCAACTGGTTCAACACTTTCTGCACGGAAGTATTCCAGCACGCCATCTGCTCCACTTTCACGCTGTCACGGGGCAACTCGGCGAAATCATACGACGGAGGAACGGCGATTCCTTCTACCCGAAGACGTTCAAGAAAAGTATGCATGAAGAAACGGGGAGAGTCATAAATATTGATATCATCTTTTCTGATCGAAGTGACATTGCCCGAAACAGTCAGATTATTCCCGTTCGTCAGCCAATCTCTGGTGAAAGAGAACTTTCCGGCGGAGGAAGCGCGTGTTCTCGTCCGGTTTGTCAAAGTATAATAAGAAGATACGGGCTGGCAGGAGACGCTTGCCGTATCCCCCTGCACAGTAGAGGGAACTACCGATATCCGCACCGTTCCCTTGCAGAACATCAACGGAGAGAGATAGGGCTGATAACCTGCCGGAGTATCATCCCATGCCCATCCATGCCCCCAGTAAAGGGAATCTTTCATCGAAATATCCCCATACACTTGCCCGTTAATCACAGAAAACGGGTAACTGATCACTTTCTTAACCAACGAATCCATTGCCTGGCTGTCAAACTCCGGATCGAATCCACCCACAACATACAGGTTTCCTTGCAATGTATCATGTTCTATCACTCCGTCGTGCCACACCTCCGTACGGAAAGGCTCATCGGCTTCGGGACGGGAGAGGGCGGTAATGGCAGTCAGCAGTTTCATGGTAGAGGCGGGACGGGACAGCTTCTCTGCACGATAGTCATAAAGCGGTTTCTTAGCCGTCAGGTCGTAGACGGATATGCCGACTTCGGATGATTCGGGAAGCAGTTGCTTGATAAGCGAATCTATTTGGGAGAAGTCCTTTTGTCCCCATAGGGGAAGAAAACAGAAAGATACTACAACCTGCAAAAGAAATCTTTTCATAATAGAATAATTTATAACGACATGATTACAAGTTACAAATATAAACTATTTTCCGATTATTCCTCCTTTTAAAGCATAACTAAAAAAGAAAATGGAAGTAGCAAATAGAAAGTTTGTAAAAACAATAACTGCCTTTGGAGAAGTTTTTTTTTGCAAAAACCCGAAAAATTGTTTCATAACTCAAAGTAAATCCATACATTTGTGCCATTAAGGTAATGATAACGTTCCCAAAAAATAATATTGAGAAACTAGTAGAGAAAGGAATAAACAGCAAGAAAGAATTTGATCTATTCTTCAAAAGCCACTACACGCTATTTCTTTCTTTTGCTTGCCGATATCGCCTGAATACGGAAGAAGCGCGCGATATCGTGCAGGATGTTTTTACCTCTTTTTGGGAACAACGGGAGCATTTCAATTCCATCCTCACAATCAAAGCTTTCTTTTATCGTGCCATATCCAACCGTTGTCTCAATCATCTCAAACACGAAGATGTGAAAAGCAGGTATGCCGAAAGACAGCTGCAGGAAATGCAAAGCGAAGAGTTCATCCAGGAAAATATTATCCGGGAAGAAGTTTCTCTCATCGTCCGCCGAAAAGTGAAAGAATTAACACCTAGAGAGCGTGAAATTATTCTTCTTTCCCTACAAAATAAATCAAATCAGGAAATAGCAGATTTGTTATCGATATCCGTCCCTACAGTAAAAACTCATAAGATGCATGCCTATGCCCGTTTGCGTACGGAGCTGGAAGAATTACGTTTTTTACTACTTATTTTATAAAAAAACGATTTTTATATCATACCATATTTTGTTTGTGTTGTTTTACTTATAAAATAACGCAAAATCAAAGGTATCAATGACAATTAATAAAATAGAAGAAAGCATACAGATAGCAGAAGAACTGGCTAAGGAAATCTGCACAGGAAAGGAATCGGATTCACTTTCCGCCCAACAGTGGAAAAAAGGCTCATCCGAACTCTATAAGGAAATACGATCACAGGAGAAATTGTTACAGGAAATAGCCTTCCATGAATCAATTGATGTAGACAAGGAGTTAGAGAGCATTAACAAACGCATCACTCTTCCAGCCAAACGGACCAATAAATATCGCCTCTACATCATATCAAGCATAGCGGCTTCTTTCCTGATACTTGCAGGAATTAGGTCTGGCAACCTTATGGACACAGGTGAATGACGTCCGGAAACCTGTAGCTACTAATTGGATATCCTCTATTCCCGAAACATCAGAATCTTCTCTGATCGTATCAGCAAATAAAACAGTCAAACTGAATAAGAATAACCTTATAGTTTCCGGTGAAAAGTTAGTCAGCCATTCCCGGGAGGGAAAAGAGACTATTGCCATCCACTTGAATACAGACAACGAGTTCAATAAGCTATCAGTTCCTGCTGGCGGTGAATATCAGTTGACATTAGAAGACGGTACAACCATTCAAGTAAACGCGGCATCCGAACTTCTATTCCCTACGCACTTCAAGAAATACATACGTCAGGTAAAACTGAAAGGGGAAGCTTATTTCAAGGTGAAAACGAAACCGGACAGTCCGTTTCATATAATGGTAGACAAATTGAACGTACAGGTTACAGGAACTTCTTTTAATGTGAAAGCCTATGAAGAAAGTGACAAAATAGACATTACGCTTGTTGAAGGCTCCGTCAATATCCGCAGAGGACAAGAAGTACTCGCTACACTAATACCCGGCCATAAATTCATATACTGTAAAACGACAGATGAATACAGTACTACCGAAGCCGATATAATGGCCGAGACAGGCTGGACGGAAGGGAAATTCGTTTTCCGCAATGAGAAGATAGAAAATATCACGCAAGAACTCTCCCGCTGGTATAATGTTGAAATGGTCGTAAACGATGACATCAAAGATTTATGCTACAGTGGTATACTATCACGCAAACAACCGTTCATCGAGATACTGGATGCCTTGCAATTAACTCACGAACTGGATTTCAAGGTCCATCAGGACAAGAAAATAGACGTGATAAGAAAAAAGAATTAACAGTAAATTCAAATATAAACTCCACACCGTTATGACAAGCAGGTTTATCTACAAAGGGACAATGATGGCGATTGCAATCATGCTGTCCTGCTTTTCTCCGTTGATATATGCGCAGACAACTCAACAGGAGTCGGTTACAATTACAGCAAACAAAAAATCACTAGAAAACATTTTGGAGAAATTGAGTAAACAGTACAATTACCAGTTTTTCTATAATTCTTCCTTATTAAAAGGGATCAACGTATCCGTTTCTTTGCAGAATACGGATATACACGAAGCAATGAAAGCACTTTTATCCGGTACCGGACTGCAATATCAGATTAAAGGAAAGACTATTGTCATCACGGCTATTCCACAAAAGTCTGTCAGCAAAACACTACTCAACGGACATGTGACAGACAGCGAAGGAACTTCCATTCCGGGAGTTACTATTTTCACCCAAGACAAAAGTCAAGGGGCGGTAACTGATATTGACGGACGTTTCTCTTTTCTGAAACCGTTGGAATACGGCACAGTGCTTACCTTCTCATCAATAGGAATGAAGAGTACCAACGTAGTTTATAGCGGTGAAAAGACACTGCAGGTTGTCATGGTAGAAGACGTGCAACAGCTGGATGCAGTCATCGTCACCGGTTTCCAGACAATCTCGCGTGAACGGGCAACCGGTTCAGCTACCATTGTCAACAACGACTATCTGAAAAAAATCCAAGCACCCAATTTGGGAAGTAAACTGGAAGGTAGCACACCGGGACTTACCATCTACAACGGCGACATGAGCATCCGGGGTATCTCCTCATTTTCTGTCAACTCTACTCCATTGCTGGTACTCGACGGACAACCCGTCACCGGTGTCAGTATCAACGAAATCAACCCAGACGATATCGAAACAATCACTGTACTGAAAGATGCGGCAGCCACCTCACTCTACGGTGTGCGAGCATCAAACGGTGTGATCGTAGTCACTACCAAACGGGGAACAACGAAGAAAGCGAATATCAACATCAACGCCAACTTCTATCTCACCCCGCTTCCGTCACTTAGCTATCAGCATTATGCATCTACCAGTGACATCATCGATTATGAAATAGACTACATGACCAATGATCCGACCTACCTGGATGACCCTCTTAGCTATTTCAACAATAAAAATGACATCAAGTCACCTCAATACATGAGCCAAATAAGCCGTCTTTACTACGAAATGGCACAAGGAAAAATCACACAACGGGAGGTGGATAGCAGCGTGAACGCTTTGCGCAAAAATGATTACCGAAGAGAATACCGCAAAGCTCTACAAGAGATGAAGTTTACACAAGATTATAATCTCTCTATATCCAAAGGTGGTGAACGTTCGAATATGTTCTTCTCCGCCCGTTACGAAAACAATGGTTCTTACAACAAGAATGACCGGAGTGACAAATATACATTCTACCTAAAGAATGAATTCGACCTCACTGACTGGTTCAACCTGACTGTAGGAGCTAATGCCGCCATCGGTAACACTGAATACGGACAAGCCAAATACCAAGGATATACCAATGCGATGGCTTATGACAGACTTCGTAATGATGACGGTACACTTGCCTATCTATATCCCTATAACTATTATACCTCACAAACAGTGGGAGAGACTGAAGGACTAAATTCCATGACTTACAACGCTATTGAAGAGGACATGAACAATATGCAGAAAACAAATGATCTGTATTGGAAGATGTTTACACATGCCAACTTCAAATTATGGAAGGGACTGGATTTAGGATTGAAATTTCAGTATGAAAACCGGGCACAAAACATGGAACAGTACGATGAGGCCGATTCTTATTACATGAGAGAACTGGTCAATAAATATGCCGAAACAAGTGCAAACGGATTTACCTACAATGTCCCGCAAGCTGGTCATATGCAGGAGAATCATGCACGATGGTCATACCTGAATTTCCGTGCCCAACTAGACTACAATATAACCATTAACGATAAACATGATATCACAGCTCTACTAGGTAGTGAGATACGTGAAGATAAATATCGTCGGACGCTCGGCGAACGCTACGGATATGACGAAGGTAAACTAACATATCAACAAATGGATTACGCCACATTACAGCAGGGAGTAGTCGGGCAGTTAAGCACCAACCGCCAGACATTGAGCGAACTGCTGCAAGTATCGGACACACATCACCGCTATGTATCCGCCTACTTTAACGCCGGCTATTCATACGACTCCCGTTATTCCTTCAATGGAAGTGTGCGTGTAGAGCAGGCCGACCTGTTTGGCACTGATCCAAAATATCGTTACCGCCCTCTATGGTCGGTAGGAGCAAGCTGGAATATCACTAACGAAACATTCATGAAAGGGATTACCTGGATGGATATGTTGAAGTTCCGCATCACTTATGGCATCACAGGTAACGTTGACCAAAGTACTTCGCCCTACCTTCTGGGTGCTTACCTGACTTCCCCTTACAGCGGCTCCAATCTGACCAGTATCCAAACACCCCCTAACCGACTGCTCCGTTGGGAAAAGACTTCTACATTCAACTTGGGATTGGACTTTATCCTGCTTAAAAAGTTAAGCGGTAGTTTCGATTTCTATTCACGTTACAGCTCCGACCTGTTGGCCGACAAAAGCCTCGATCCCTCTACCGGATTCACAACAGCAAGGGTAAACAATGGCGCCATGCGGAATACAGGTATAGAGTTAAGTTTGACATACGACTGGCTGAAAAGTCGGGATTGGTCATTAAGCACCACGCTGACCGCTGCTTACAATAAGAATAAAATCAAAGAAGTGGGCTATATACCTACAGATGCCATTGATATGATGCAATACCCAACCAACTATTACTTGAAAGGTGACGCCTACAACTCGTTGTACGCTTATCGCTATGCCGGACTAACAGAGGATGGGAATCCATCCATATACGATACGGAAGGAAACGTGGTATCTATTCAGCCTGTACGCGATATCAATGCATTAATAGTGGCAGGGCAACTCGATCCGAAATGGAATGGAGCTTTCGATTTGTCCCTATCGTGGAAATCCCTGAACTTCTTCACCAAGATAATCTACTACACCGGTCATAGCCTGCGTGCAGACGCTACACCTCTCTATACCGGTATAGGCAACAGTACTCTTGCCGCTACCGGAGCCATCCACGAAGATATAGCCAACCGTTGGACTCCCGGCAATACCAATACGGACATCCCATCAATGAATGTCTATGGTACGGCAGGAGAAAGAGAATACCACTGGCAATACTCGGACTATAATGTAGTCACCGCTTCTTTTATTAAAATACGAAATATCGGGTTAAACTACACCCTACCTCAAGAATGGCTGGGAAAAAGCGGATTCAAAAACATAAGTCTGCGTGCACAGATCAACAACCCGTGTTACTGGGCTGCCAATAACCGTGACATCGACCCGGAATCGTTTTATGCCAACAGCGGAACCCGTACAAGCAAACTGATGCCGAGCTATATTTTGGGTATAAACATTAATTTCTAATCGAAAAAGTAACTATTTATGAAACGAATCATAATTTTAGGTTGCATTGCCGCAACGCTCACATTCTCCTCTTGCGATGACTATCTGGATATCGTCCCCAAAGGCGAAGCTGTACTCAACAAAACCAGTGACTATCTGGGACTATTGGAAGATATGTACGGCTACCCGCTTCAAACCGAATGGTATCTGTGTGGGGAAGTCACCTCACACGATATGAGCATCATCAAAAATTATACATATCCGCTGAATTCAGCCGCTTACTTCTGGAATGAAGACTTCGACCGTGCATCTTATATGACAGATACCGGCTCCAACGACCTTTATTCCACTTGCTACAGTAAGATAGCCAACTGTAATATCATCATCGAAAATATTAATGAATCCGAAGGAAACGATGAAGACAAAACTGCAGGGATGGCACAGGCGAAAATCTTGCGTGCATACAATTATTTCTACCTGATCAACACCTACGCCAAGCCTTATGATCCGCAAACCACGGAACAAGAACGGGGAATCATCTTGCGCAAAGAGTTTGACTTGGAAGCGGAAGGAGTGCAAAGCACAATTGCCGACGCCTACCGCCTCATCCAGCAGGATATCGAAGACGCACTACCCAACCTACCCCATAAATCCCTCAATGCGTTTCGCCCGGACAAATCATTCGGCTACGCTCTGAAAGCTAAAGTCCACTTGTTTAAAAGAGAAATTGACGAGGCTTTGCAAGCTTCATTGGACTGTATCAAAGAGGCTGAAACAGCAGGAGGACACAAATTATGGAATATGAATACAGAATATCAGGCAGGATTAAATTATATAATGAATGAGATGTATCAAGGTATAATGCCCGAATCAATGTTCGAATACGGAGGAGGGATGTATAGTATGTTTCGTACAGTAGCTATGAATCTTTATTTCACTCACGATTACAATGATTCCGAAAATCTGTTCTACCAACATGGACTAAACAATATGTCTCCACATCCGACAATGGTGCGCAAACCTATCATGGACCTATTTGTCCCTAAAGAGGATCTGCGCTATACATTCAATATGGGAAGCGCTCCTACCCGTCCTACAGCAGAACCAGGAAGCGTCATGCTTAACAATATGATGATCAGGTGGAACTGCGGCGGTATCAAGTTGTCGGAAGTATACCTGATGGCTGCCGAATGTTATGCCCGTAAAGAAGACAAAGGTAATGCCATGAAATACGTAAACGATATACGTAAGAACCGCATCATAAGCAAATATTATGCCGACCTCACTGCCAACACAGCAGACGAAGCCATGCAGATTGTCCGCGACGAACGTAAACGCGAACTGCTGTTAACCTGTAACGGCTTCTTCGATATGCGCCGTTTCTGTACAGAATTCAACGAAACACTGACACGTGAATATGACGGGAATACCTATACACTGAAGCCGGAATCACATCTGCTCACATACCCGTTCCCCATCGCTGCCATGCAGAACAGTAACCTGATACAGAACAGCAAATAATTTTTGATAACCCTACATTAAAATAATGAAAAGATGAAAACTTCCATACAGAAATTACTCAAAGGTATCTGTCTCGTTTGCTGTATCGGGCTTATTCTCACAGCCTGTTCCGATGAAGAAGAAGGGTTGTTTGACGGAACAGACATCACTTCCGTTTCCGTCCCCGGAACCGATGCAGGAAATAACATCGATAAGAACAACCAGACTATCACTGTCATACTCCCCGAACATACAGATTTTAGTAACGTCAAACTGAACATCAACGCTTCAGAAGGAGCTACCGTCAGCTTGGAAGAAACAGGAGAAACGATAGTGAACGGAGAAACTTCCCTCGACTTGACGAAAGGGGTAAAACTAATCGTTACGGCACAAAACAGTAATCGAGCCCATTGGGTACTTTATGCAGATAATAACGGATATACTTCTGCTTATGGACTAGGTAAAATACTAACCGATAGTAAAAGTAATAATGCCGAACGGGAGGTATATCTGGAACAACATAACAGCACGACATTCCCGAACAGTAATTGTGCTCCCACTTGTGCAGCGATGGCTATCAACTGGGCAAATCCACGTGCCCAAATGACAGTAGAAATGGCGCGTTCATTCAATAAAGATATAGAGTTATGGACGGACGATATTATAGTCCAATGCCTGGCTAGTTATGGAACGACCCACGCAGTACATGATCTCGACCTCATAAGTTGGTCGCTGGAAGTAGAAGAGATCACAAGGGGATATGGAGAACTCGTCAAAAAACTGATTGATGAAGGAAAAATCATCATCATGTCAATGAGAATGCAAGACATTACTTATATTCACGACCAGTCAGTACCCGTTCCACATACAAACACCTATTATAAAGGGGCTGAAGGCAATCATGCTATCATTATCAAAGGATACCGGATAGTAGACGGAATCACATGGGCGGAAGTATATGACCCTTGGAGTCAAGGCTATACCTATTCTGACGGAACATACAAAGGAAAAGACCGTTACTATACAATTTCAGATCTTGCCCTATCAATTAAAGGACGATATTTGGGATCGGTTATTACCGTTACATCCAAAACCGTAACAAACTAAGTCTAGACAATTTCATTATAAACATCAATCAATTATAAACGATGAAATACATCCTAATCATTCTAACAACAATCGCTTTGGTGATATTTCCATGCCAAAGAATAACTGCCTCCGGTTCCACGAACCAGAAGACAACTGTAACTTTCAATGCCCATACGGACAAGAAAGTATTCTTCCAACCCGAAAGTGATCTGGTTAAAGGGTATGAAGAAGTAAAACCGGGACAGACTTTGACTTTATCCCTTGACAAAGCCGCCTACTATTATTATGTGGACAGTCGATCCAGATTTTATACTGTGTTTTTGACACCGGGCTCAAAAACTGAAATTATCGAAAATAACGGGCAAGTGACATTCGAAGGTGATAATGCCGCAATCAACCGTTATATACAGGCACATTCCAGCGTCATCACCACGCCAAAGGAAATGGCTCTCTATTCACAGGAATGGCTAGAATATCAACGTAAGGCCATCGACCAGTTATTAAAAGAGTTACGTACATCCGGACTTCCTGAAGAATTTATACATATACACAGCATGTACTATCAGTGTAGTTATCTGTATCAACTGATCAATGGTCCACAGTCAATGCGTATTTTCCTCAATAAAGCACAAGAATTACCTGCCGGCTTTTACGATGATTTGAAAAAGAACAAATATGATAATCCTGCCATCTTATATTATCCAAAATGGTTTACACTAATGCGTGGCGACATGGAACTTAGAGAGAAGCAAGGAGACATACCGCCTCATCACCTGAATTTTCTTACCCAATATGCCACACACATAAGTAACGAAGAAGTAAAAGCTGCTTTCTTACTGCGTTCTCTCGACCAAATATTAGCAGCCGGTTATTCCGAAGATTTCCCTATTTACCAATCCGCAGTTCGAAAGGCTGTGAATAATCCGGATAGTACATTCATCAGCCAACTGGCAGAGTTAGAAACACGCTACAACGAGCTACGTTCAAAATACACCACTATCACACGTGGTAATCCGGCTCCTACATTCAGCGGAGTGGATGCCGACGGACAGACATACTCTTCAACTAACTATACAGGCAAAATAATGGTACTCGATTTCTGGTTCAGCGGTTGCATACCTTGCAAAGCGGAAATCCCTTATATGGAAAAACTAGCGGACGAACTCAAAGGTCGTAACATCCAATTCTTCAGTCTGTCACTAGATAGCGGAGAGCAGTTAATGAAAGCTTGGAAATCATTGGTAAAAGAGAAAATTGGTCCGACATTACAACTTAATATTCCCGGTGGTTTCCAATCCGAATTGGCCAAATATTTCGGTATCCGTTCAGTACCACGCATTGTCATCATTGACCAGCAAGGAAAAATTGTAGATGCATTTGCCCGCCGTCCGTCCGACCCCAAACTACGACAACAGTTACTGGAGCTATTGGATGGAAAAAGTACAGGTACGGCACTCACCAAAGAGGAAGCTACACAAACCATGATGGCAGTATCTCGCGCTGAGACAGCTGCACAGAAAGAAGAAATCATGCGATCATTCATAAAAAAGGTGCAACAGGAAAAAGCTGACTTTGCCTATCCGATGGTCAATATGATGATGTCACTCACTGTAGAGGCTCTATACGTGGAAGGGCAAACGGAAAAAGCGGATAAATATGCCAACCAGTTAAAGGAGTCGGAATTTAAAAGGGATGTTCTGTTTATGTCAGGTGCCAAATGTTTTGAAAACAACGACTTAGCAACAGCAGAACGACTAATGGGAGAAGCTGCCCAAATGACATTAAAACTCAATGAGGGAAAAACGTTGACTAAAGAAGAAATTCAGAAATATCCCGTAGTATTTGGTATGTATGCAGATGTATTGATAAAAAACAAGCATATCCCCGAGGCAGCCCCTTATATCAGGCTTGCCAACGAACATGCTACGAACAGGGACTTTACAATGAATCAGAACTATGCCACTGTATTAATTTACGAGAAAAAATATGAAGAAGTAACTCCTATTCTGGAAGAATTAATTAAAAACGGAGGAAGCAATACGCAAAATATCAACTGGTTAAAAGAAGCATATGTAGCTCAAAAAGGAAACGAAAAAGGATTTGAAAAATATTTGGAGAAACTAAAGAATACCTTCCAAGAACAACTGAAAGCAAGACTGGCTCAAAAGATGGTGGAAGAAACCGCTCCGGTATTCTCTCTAAAAAACCTGAATGACGAAACCGTATCTTTGGAATCATTGAAAGGGAAGATAGTGATACTCGATTTCTGGGCAACCTGGTGTGGTCCTTGCAAAGCTTCTTTCCCCGCTATGCAAAAAGCCGCTTCCTATTTTGCAAAGGACAATGACGTGGTGTTTCTTTTCATCAATACACTTGAAAGCAAGAAAAATTTGAAAGAAATCGTCAGCAAATACATGACCGAACATCAATATGACTTTAATGTACTGTTTGACACTCAAGATACAGCCACAAAAAAATATCCTGTAATGGAGAGCTACAAAGCCAAAGGTATTCCTGCTAAATTCATCATTGACAAAGCAGGAAATATCCGGTTCAAACTCGTAGGTTTCTCCGGTTCAGAAGATGAAACTGTAGAAGAAATCAAAGCGATGGTCAAACTTCTCCAATAAATTGATATCACTAACTCATATCATCCATAATCCCGGATGATATTCTATTTCTATTCAGAAATGGAAGAATCAAAACAGGATGTAGCGGAACCCCATGAATAGATTCCACTACATCCTATTTTCTTGATGATCCAAAACGGCTTATTTGGATACTTTATAATGTCTCCCGGAAAATTTCTCCTACCGTGGGATGCGGGAAAACAATCTTTTTCCATTGCGCTGCTGTCAGTCCGAGTTCAATGGCAGTCCCCGCAAGGGTGATAATCTCCGAAGCGGGATTTCCCAATACGTGAGCGCCAATCACTTGTTCTTGTTCATTCAACAGCACTTTACAAACACCATTCACTCCTTCATTTTCCGCAACAAAACGACCGGAATAGGCCATAGGAAGTTTTACTACTTTATACTGAATGCCTTTTGCAGAAGCCGATTCTTCCGTTTCGCCCACTCCGGCAATCTCCGGATTAGTATAGACAACTCCCGGAATAGCGCGGTAGCTCATAGTATCTTCTTTTCCCAAAATAGAATGTACGGCAACTTCCGCTTCGCGGACAGCCGTATGCGCCAGCAAAGAGAATCCGGTCAAATCACCGCAAACGTAGACATTAGAAAGGGATGTCTGCATTCTCTCATTTACTTTGACGACACCACGCTCTGTCTTTTCCAGAGTCAGGTTTTCAAGTCCGAAACCTTTCGTCACAGGACGACGGCCGACGCTCATCAGTAATTTCTCCGCAACAACTGTTCCGCTCCCCTCCGCATTCTCGTATGAGACAACGGCGCCTTCCTCTGTCTGTGACAAAGCAACGACCTTCGTACTAAGCAAAAACTTAATTCCCCGTTTCGTATAGTCAGCACGCAACAAAGCGGAGAGTTCTTTATCCATACCGCCCAAAATCTCATCCATCATCTCTATAACCGTCACCTGTACTCCAAGACTGTTGAAGAACGAGGCAAATTCCATTCCGATCACTCCACCGCCAATGATGACAAGTGAAGCGGGCAGCTCCTTATTGCCCAATGCTTCCCTATGCGTCCAATAATCTACGGAATCGACTCCCGGAATAGGAGGGATAAAGGATTCAGATCCTGTACAAAGTATCAGATTATCCCCTTCATAGGTTTCTTCACCACAACGAACCGTATTTTTATCAATGATCTGTGCTTCTCCCGCCACTATCGTAACATTGTTGGAAGTCAGCTTGGATTTTACTCCCAATACCAGTTTACGCACTACTTTACTTTTACGGGCAATGATTTTTGCCAAGTCAAAAGATACCTCGGAGACATTCACCGCATACTTTGACGCATGGCGGGCACCGTCATACGTCTTTGCCGAATACAATAATGTCTTGGTCGGAATGCATCCTTCATTCAGACAAACACCACCCAGATTATTCTTCTCGATAAGCAATACGCTCAAACCGGCCTTACCGGCAGCTTCGGCGGCTGTATATCCGGCAGGACCGCCACCAATAATAATTAGTTGATACTTCATAGTATATAATCAGTTAATCTTTTTTCAAGCAATTCGACAAATTCCCGTTCCTTGACAGGCATCACAGAGACAAACTTGCCCTTTCCATATTCTATCAACACATACTCCGTCACCGAAAAACGTCCGAACTTCATAGAGTGGCATTTCCTTATGGCAGTAATCTCAGAGATCGGAATTACTTTTTTAAGGATAAAGCGCCCGGTAGATATCTCCAGAATCCCGTCAGGAGTAACCGTATAAACAGTATGGATAATCTGCTCGATCACAACAATCAGCATAAGTATCAGCAACACTGCCGGCAAGATATACTTACACCACAATGCACCGACAACGTTCACAGTAAGTACTACCAACAGGAAATATTGGTACCAAGCAATACGTGCATGGAAAATTCGATTCATTTTGTCAGATTTTTGCCCGCAAGGTAGCAATTTTATGAATTAGTGACAACGAAAAGTACAACGAAGTAACTTATTTTGTAGCTTTGCGGTGAGAAATAACAAAACTATGGTAAGAAAATTCGATTTCCTCGTCATCGGCTCCGGAATTGCCGGTATGAGTTTTGCACTGAAAGTAGCGCACAAAGGTAAAGTTGCACTTATCTGTAAAGCCGGATTGGAAGAGGCCAACACTTTTTTTGCACAAGGCGGTATAGCTTCCGTAACCAATCTTGCAGTAGATAATTTCGAGAAGCACATTGAAGACACAATGATTGCCGGAGATTGGATCAGCGACCGAAATGCTGTGGAGAAAGTAGTCCGCAATGCTCCCGAACAGATCAACGAACTTATTCATTGGGGAGTAAATTTCGATAAGAAAGAAGACGGAGAGTTTGATTTACATAAAGAAGGCGGACACTCGGAATTCCGTATTCTTCATCATAAAGATAATACAGGCGCCGAAATTCAGGAGAGTCTGATAGAAACAGTAAAAAAGCACCCTAATATCACAGTATTCGAGAACTTCTTTGCCGTAGAGATCATCACGCAACACCATTTGGGAATTATCGTCACCCGTTATACACCGGGTATCAAATGCTACGGCGCATACGTGCTGAATGAAGCAACAGGCGAAGTGGATACTTTCCTTTCCAAAGTAACCGTGATGGCAACAGGTGGTTGTGAAGCTGTTTACCGTAATACGACCAATCCTTTGGTAGCTACAGGAGACGGTATTGCTATGGTTTATCGTGCCAAAGGTGCAGTGAAAGACATGGAGTTTATCCAATTCCATCCTACAGCCCTCTTCAATCCGGGGGACCGCCCCGCTTTTCTTATCACGGAAGCGATGCGTGGATATGGTGCCGTACTGCGTACACAAGACGGCAAAGAGTTCATGCAAAAATATGACTCACGGCTTTCACTGGCTCCACGTGATATCGTGGCCCGCGCCATTGACAATGAAATGAAACAACGTGGAGAAGACCATGTATTCCTCGACGTGACACACAAAGACCCGGAAGAGACGAAGAAGCACTTCCCCAATATCTATAAGAAATGTCTCAGTCTCGGCATTGATATTACCAAAGATTACATCCCTGTGGCACCCGCAGCACACTATCTCTGTGGCGGTATCACGGTCGATCTGGACGGACAATCCAGTATCCGTCGCCTGTATGCATTAGGAGAATGCTCCTGCACAGGTCTGCACGGAGGCAACCGTCTGGCTTCCAACTCGCTGATAGAAGCGATTGTCTATGCCGACGCTGCCGCCAAACATGCGCTCAGTGTATTGGAACGTTATGACTTTAACGAAGATATCCCCGAATGGAACGACGAAGGAACCATCTCCAATGAAGAACGTGTACTGATTACCCAAAGTATGAAGGAAGTTAACCAGATCATGGAAGCATACGTTGGCATTGTCCGCAGTAATACCCGGTTGATACGTGCATGGAACCGACTGGACATCCTCTATGAAGAAGCCGAACGGCTGTTCAAGAGTAGCAAAGCTACCCGCGAGCTGTGCGAATTGCGCAACATGATCAATGTGGGTTATCTCATCACAAAACAGGCTATGGAACGCAAAGAGAGTCGAGGCTTGCATTACACGATTGATTATCCGCACAAGAAAGATTAACAGTAACATTCCACAACTTACAAAGTGTAAGTAGAATATTATAAAAACGCGTAAAAAGAACGATTACCTTATTCTTTTTATGCGTTTTTAGTCTTCTATACCTATCTCATATCACATTCCTAACATGCAAGTCTATAAACACAGGATTTCACAGCTATTCCCGAATATTTATTCTTTTTATTAAATTACAGGCTCGATTTATTGTCTTTTAATTATTATATTGTATTTTTGTGCCATCATCCTATTTGCCACAGATATGGCGAATATAAAAACATGAAAGCATGGGAAAATTCAAACTACCAATCTTTTTGCTCATCCTTCTAGGGATATCCGTAAACAATCTCAAAGGACAAACAACAGCGTATTCAAACTGGTACAAAGTGTATAATGATACATTGCAGGGCATAAATATGGAAAAAGCCCTACACTTTCTACAAGAAAAAAAGCTAAAACCCCACCGGCAAGTCATCGTGGGTATCATCGATTCGGGTATAGATACGACCTCTATCGATCTAGCACCCGCACTTTGGCGTAATCCAAAAGAAAAAATCGACGGAAAAGACAATGATAAAAACGGATACGCGGACGATTTGCACGGATGGAACTTTCTCGGAACTAAAGACGGGACATTCAACATGACCAGTGCCGGAACTGAAGAGTACCGCGAATTCAAACGGTTATATCCCAAATATAAAAATATCGATCCGGCAGATATACAAGATACTACTGAATATGCCTACTACGAAAAGATGAAAAAGAAGGCGGGTATCATGAGTTATATAAAATATGTGGGTTATACGGCCGCAAAAGACCAAGCATATCAGCTGATAGATTCTGTGCTGACTACTATTCCCGGAATAAATATAGACACACTTACAGTCAATGGATTAACTCATCTTCCTATTGAAGATCCGGCATGGGGCAACGCCTGCCAAACACTTTTTGTCGATATGTTCAAGAGTGGAAAAAAATCATTATGGAAAGATGTTCATAAGCAACACCGCAACACATTTGCCTTGATGCAGAAAAGATTATATGGTATCGAGCATGATGCTGACAAAAGGTTATTAATGGGCGACGACTTAAAAAATCCTTCAGACCGTTTTTACGGAAATTCGTTATTACAAGCAGAAGGATGCGACCATGGTACTTTCGTTGCAGGAGTGATTGCCGGACAAGGAATCAATAATGCTGCCATTACCGGTGTCTGGCCTCAAGCGCGGTTGATGATCATACGTGCCGTTCCTGACGGTGACGAATACGACAAAGACATTTCAACCGCTATCCGTTATGCAGTAGATAATGGCGCTAAGGTTATAAACATGAGTTTAGGAAAATACACCTCACCCGATGCCGACATGGTAAATGAGGCTATTGAATATGCTCTCAAAAAAGACGTACTTATCATCCAAGCGGCAGGCAATAACAAACGGAATATCGATCTCATCACCTATTTTCCTTCAGCAAAGGATGCGCAAGGAAAAATATTCCCTAATTACTTGAGAGTCGGTTCTTCTGACAAGAAAGGGCAACTAAGTCAGTTTTCCAACTATGGAGCAAAAGAAGTAGATGTATTCGCTCCTGGAGAAGAAATCACCTCGGTAACGGTAGGCAACAAATACATGGTATCACAAGGAACCAGTATAGCCACCCCCATAGTAAGTGGTGTAGCGGCAATGTTACGTGCCCATTTCCCAAAGCTGACGGCCACACAAATCAAAGAGATATTAATAAAGAGCGTTCGTCCGGCTGACAATTTAAAAGATCGTTGTACAAGCGGAGGAATCATTGACGCACTACAAGCAGTCAAATTAGCAACCGAATATAAAAAGAGATGAGAAAAAATACTGTCATAGGTTTTATAGGTCTGCTGTTTTGCTTATGCATACAAGCACAAGGAACATCCACATCGGTAAACAGTACTGTAAACGATGTGGACTGGGCACGTGCTGAAAAATTTTCCTCTGATGCACTGGAGCAATATATAAAAGGTAAAAGACCTTATCCCAACTGGATTGAAGGTAGTTCTTATTTTTACTATAATGTAAAAGAAGATAATGGAGTTTCTTACTATCTGGTTAATGCCAAGAATGGTAAAAAACGCAATATGATAAAGGATAACCTGCAATTCGTGCAACAATATGCAAGAATCACGGGTGACACACTCGACGCAAGGAATATACAGCTTTACGGGTATCGATTTAAGAAGAATGACTTCAACCGCTTTTATCTTGATAAAAAAGGAAAGTCTATGGTGTATGACATGCGCACCGGAATACTGACACAGATAAAGGCAGAAAACAAAAAGAAGGAACGCCCTGTTCTCAAACCATCGTACCATAGCTCTGACTCACTCTTCACTATGTTGGGATGCGGATATGACCTCTATATACGTAACAACCGTACAGGAATCATACACCGTCTGACAAAAGACGGTAAAGAGGATGCGTCCTATACTTACCGTTGCTCTAAAGACACAATAGAGTCTAACACCAAAGGATTCTGGCTGGGACACCGTTATGTCTGCCTAATGCAGGATATGAGTGAAGTAAAAGAAATCAGCCTTATCAACTCCCTTGCACGGCAACGTCCGACAACAAATACCTTCAAGATGCCTATGCCCGGTGATGCCGGAGTGCGTCAATACCGTATGTTTTGGTATGATGCCGACCATGAACAAGGGAAGATGCTACCGATTGGGAAATATCCTGACCAAGTAGTAACTTTGGACTATTTCCGTTCTCCCGAAGCTCTTTTTTTCACGCGCAGAAGCCGTAAGGGTGATAAAATAGACCTTTGCCGTATCAACGTGACAGATGGCACAGTCACTGAGCTTATCTCGGAAGAATGTGCTCCGCACATCAACTTGACCCTATCGGGCTATCGCATTATAGAGAAAGGAAAATATTTCATTTGGTGGTCGGAACGTACAGGAAAAGGTAACTATTATCTGTACAATAGTGACGGACGATTACTAAACCGCATCACACATGGTGATAACCTCGTAGCAGGCAGTATCGTACATATAGATACCTTACGAAGAAATATTATTTTTGCCGGATATGGTAACGAACCTGATACTAACCCTTATTATACCTTTTATTATAAGGCCGATTTTGACGGAAAAAAACAAACGCTGCTCACTCCGGGAAACGGTAACCACGAATTAACCCTGTCCGACGACCAACGATATGCCATCGATACATATTCACGTATGGACTTGGCGCCTGTAATGAATGTATTGTCTATCGACCGTCCCACACAATATTTTGAGGTAAATCGCATGGACGACAGTCTGTTGCGAAAAGCAGGATGGCAACCGCCTTTACTGTTAAAGTTGAAAGCGGCCGATGGGAAAACAGATCTTTACGGGCTCATGTATCTACCGTCTCAACTGGATAAGAACAAAAAATATCCTATTATCAGCAATGTGTATCCCGGTCCCCAAGATGATCAGATTCCGCAATCATTCACACTTGACGATAATGGTAACCAATCACTGGCTGAGCTTGGGTTTATAGTCATCAATGTGGCTCCACGTGGAAGTTCTCCTTTGCGTGGACACGATTTCTATAACTTCGGCTACGGTAATCTGCGTGATTATCCGTTGGCTGATGATAAAAGCGTAATTGAGCAGTTAGCAGAGAAATACCCGTTCATCGATCTTAACCGTGTAGGTATTTACGGACACTCCGGAGGAGCATTCCAGACAGTAGCCGCCATCCTCACTTATCCCGACTTTTATAAAGTAGCAGTAGCTGCTTCGGGCAACCATGACAACAATATCTATATCCAATGGTGGGGAGAAGCATTTCACGGACTGACCGAGAAGACTGATCCAAAGACTGGAAAAACGGTATTTTCCACCAAGATTCCGACCAATATGGAACTGGCAAAGAACTTAAAAGGCCATCTGATGCTTATCACCGGCGATGTAGATAAGAATGTCCCGCCTTCATCTACCTATCGTCTGGCAGACGCTCTGATAAAAGCCAACAAACGTTTCGATATGTTTATCCTGCCGGGAAAAGACCATGGAGTAATGTGTCCCTATTATCAGAATTTGATCCGCTACTATTTTGTAGAGAATCTCATTCAACCGGTAAAGCAACATATTGATATCATCAATCATAATTAACCCTAACTCAAAAAGCTTATGAAGTATCAGAAAACATTCAAAGCATTCGTGTTTGTCTGTCTCTGTTGCATGGCTACAATCCTGTTCGCTCAAAAGCCGCAAGGCGATGCGACCATTCTAGTGAAAGTAACCATTGTAGACGTAGACAAGAATCCCTTGCCCGGTGCAACAGTAAAAGTTACCGGTAAGGCACAGGGAGTAGTGGCTAACGACCAAGGAGAAGTTTCTCTGTGGGTAGACCGGAACACCCAGATTGAATTTAAGTATGTGGGTATGAAACCGCTATTCATGCGAGTAACCAAGCCACTGTCCGGCTATATCACATTGGAAGATGAAACCTCTGAACTAGACCAGGTAGTAGTCACCGGATACCAACGTACGACCAAACGCCGTACTACCGGTTCACTGGCAACACTGACAGCCAAAGACCTGAAAGGAGCCCCTACAGCCAATTTGGATATGTTGATGCAAGGAAAAGTTGCCGGAATGGACGTGAAAGCTGTTTCCGGTCGCCCGGGAGAATCGGCCAAAATACGTATTCGTGGTACAAACACAATTACAGGTAATGCAGAACCATTGTGGGTGGTAGACGGGGTACCTTTGCAAAAAGATATTCCAAGCATATCAAGTAGCCAAATCCGTGCAGGTGATTTCAATGAAATCTTTGCAAATGGTATCTCCGGAATTAACCCAAACGACATTGAATCTATCACAGTATTGAAGGATGCTTCAGCAACAGCCATTTATGGCTCTCGTGCAGCAGGAGGCGTTATTGTAGTAACAACCAAACGAGGAAAAGAAGGGAAAATGAGTATTAATTATTCAGCCAATGTTTCTATCGTCACAAGACCTCCGGGCAACGCTAATCTAATGAACTCCAGTGAGAAACTGGCCTGGGAGCAAGAGCTGTGGAATGAATTCTCTGCCAAAGGTTTTGCCGATGGTACTCACTATCCGGTTATTGGCGCGGTCGGCATGATTCGATCCGGGTACGGGAAATACGCCAATATGACTTTAGAACAGCAAAATGCGGAAATAGCCCGTCTTGGCGAACAAACAACTGATTGGTTTGACGAATTATTTCAAAATTCAGTTTCAAACAGCCATTATCTTTCTCTCTCCGGAGGATCGGAAAAAAACTCTTATTACGTTTCCTTAGGATATTCGAAAAACAATGGACTAGTAAAAAAGACCGATTACGAACGCTACAATGTAAGTGCCAAACTTGATATGAAGCCCAACAAACGGGTGAAACTAGGTATCTCTGCTGATATGGCTATACAGGAATCCACTTCACCATCACTGAATGTTGACCCTTTCAAGTATGCCTATTTTGCCAATCCATACGAAAGAATATACAACGAAGACGGATCATATGCAGCAGACAATACATATTACAGTATAACTCATGCTAATGGTGCTTATGACAAATTATTACCGGATGGTGGATACAATATTTTCCGGGAAATCAATGAAACATCCAACGAGACCAAGAATATGTCCGCATCATTAATCGCTAATCTAAGTGTTAACATCTTAGACAATTTAAGTTTCGAAGGATTGGCCTCTTACGGATATGTGACAAATGCCTCCGACAATATCAATGGCAAAAACACATACGCCGCTTGGCAGGACCGCCCATTTGAAGGTAGTGCTAGTAGTATATCTAAGCGTACATACGGTTCTATTACTCAGACCAATGCTTATAACACCAATTACAATTTACGCGGCCAGCTCCATTATTTCAACACCTTCGGTCGCGACCATTATATAAGCGCATTGTTAGGCTCGGAGATACGAGGACAATATTCCAAAAGCATCTACGAAAAACGATATGGATATGATCCCATATCCGGTAATTCTTCTATCCCTATATATCCGGAAAGTATGGATATAGGCTATAACAACCTGATTTCGTATGCAGCCATCGTTGATCAGCTATCCGGTCAAAGTATTGTAGAAGACGCCTTCGCTTCTTTTTACCTTTCATTAGACTATGTATTCAAGCAACGTTATATTCTCAGTTTGACAGGACGTACCGATGGCTCGAATAATTTCGGTAGCAATGAACAATTCAACCCTACCGGCTCTGTCGGTCTATCTTGGAATGTTGATCAGGAAGAGTTCATGAAACCTTTAAAACCTATTATCAGCACTTTATCTTTACGAGCTGCATTCGGATATACAGGAAACATTAATAAGTCTGTTTATCCACAATTGGTAATGGATTATGAAAACTCATTCCGCAAAGCCGACAATGATTATTACCGCATGGGAACATTACGGAATGCCCCGAACGCCAAATTACGCTGGGAAAAAACACGCGATATGAAAATCTCTATGGATATAGGTTTTCTGAATGACCGTCTGCGCCTGCAAGGTGAACTTTATGACAGACGTACACGAGATGCCGTGACCAATGTACCGGTGGTTTACACTACAGGATTTTCATCTCAAAGTTATAACACCTCAGAGCTGCTGAATCAAGGAGCGGAAGTGACAATAAGCGCAAATGTATTGAAAACTAAAGATTGGAATCTTTCATTAACTGCCAATATTGCTTACAACCGTAATAAGTTGCTAAAATATTCCTCGCCTAATGGAAGCATTTTCAATTCTAACTACGTAGGCTACCCATTAAGTTCTATTGTCAGTGGAAAAGTAATAGGCATTGATGAGAAATTAGGAATTTATGCTTATGCCACCCGTCCGGACGTTACAATGTCTACGGAAGCAGACCGTGGTGAAGCTAAAAACTATGCTTTCTATTTGGGAACCAGTAACGCACCTACCAACGGAGGATATTCCATCTCTTTATCATACAAGAAAATAAACCTGAGTTTAGGAGGTTCTTATTCTTTAGGAGGAAAAATACTGAACAATATCACTTGTCCGGTATCCTACACTATGCTGAATGAATCATCCTCACCCGTTGAAAGTATTCCTACACAAGAAAATGACCTGTATACCAATTTCCTGAACGTAACAAAAGACCGTGTGAATCGTTGGACAAAAGACAACCCGATAACCAATGGATACCCACGTATCATTGATGCGTATGGAGAATATCTCGGACTGGATAATTACATGACAATCAGTAGCCAGATCACTCGTGCCTCGATGTTGGAGAAAGTATCTTATTTCAAACTCGGATCATTATTATTAAGCTATAACTTTGAAAACGAATGGCTTAAAAGAGCACGTATCAGTTCATTGGCATTGTCATTCAGTGTTAGCAACTTATTTATAATAACCAACTATTCCGGTATTGACCCCGAAACTCCAGGAGCAGTTTATCCTACTCCACGTACCTTCTCTATGGGAGTTTCTATCGGATTTTAAGAACAGAGCACTATGAAGAAAAGAAATATAATAAGTATTGCGATACTAGCATTATTATGCGTATCGTGTAGCAACTATTTAGATATAAAGCCTTACGGACGTACCATCCCTAAGACGGCAGAAGAGTTCTCAGCACTTATTCACACACGCCTTAACAGTATTGACGCCGGTTCAGACAGCTATTTGGTAGGTAATGCCAATCAATGGATGACATGGGATGCCGTATGCGGTGATAATTTTGAAACTTGTCTAACCGGATCGGGCGCACGTGCTTTAGCAACATACGTAGGTGATATTATCCGCCAAAATCAATACACCAATTACTACCAATCTCTTTATGAATTTATTCGCGACTGTAATATCGTATTGAATGAAATGGAAGAAAACGATACGGAAGAAGCTAATAAAATTCGGGGGACAGCCTACGCCATAAGAGGTGCGGCATATTATCAATTATTACGGATATTCTGCGAAGTACCCCGTACGGGAGAATTTGACACACAGCTCGGGCTTCCACTTGTGACAACATTTGATATGGAAGAAAAGCCACTCCGCAGTACCATGCAAGCCACTATCAATCAGATAGAATCCGATCTGCAAAAGGCTGCCAGCTATCATATCAATGATAAGATCTACCGCTTCACGGAAGATGTCGTAAAAGGATATCAGGCTCGTATGTATTTCTGGACACGGCAATGGAGCAAAGCACTTCCGATAGCCCAAGACTTATTGAATAAATATCCCTTATTGGAAGGTGAGGCATACAAAGCTATGATGACTAACGCATACGAATTGACGGGCAACCAGCTTTTAAAATCATATCTTGCCGTCACAGCCACCGGCAGCGACGATCTGTCCGGAGTAAATACCACCCTTAAATATCGCCCCGTCAGCCTGCGTTTTTTAAGTACTTTCTCCGGAGAAGAAAAAACAAGCGATATCCGATATGCACTTTGGGTAAACACCGAACGGCAAGCAAAAAAGATTTTCTTTTGTGGTATGAGAGCAGCCGAATTCAAGCTGATGGAAGCGGAATGTTATTATCACATGAAGCAAGAAGACAAAGCCCTGAAATCTATTAACGAATTACGAGCACATCGTATCAGTAATTATACCGACCTGACAGTTGACAAACTACCAGCTCTCTCAGACAAAGAAGTCATAAAAACAGATGTAGAGGGTAATGCTCTAACCCCACTAATGGGATTCATTCTGCAAGAACGCAGAAAAGAGTTATTTCTGGAAGGAGACCGTTTCTTTGAGCAAAAACGGAATGGCTCACCGGAATATTGGACAGCACTCAATGGCTTGAAGTATGTGACAGAGAAATATATGTATACTTTTCCAATTCCTTTGCACGATTTAGATTTAGAGAACGGATTGATACAAAATCCTGGATATAAAGAGATACAAAATAAATAAAATGGAGGATTTAAATATGAAAAAGAAAATATATAGCGGGATATTTATGATCTCCCTCGCATTATCCGGAGCAATTTACGCAGCTTGCGAAGATATAGATGAATTGCCACCGCAATCAGATACTAATTTCATAAATAAAACCTATAAATTACCCAATCCTACTGTGTTGACTACTGAAGAAGTAGCGGAATATAATGCGATAAAAGCAGAATATGAAAGCAGTATAAATCAATAGCAATAACCACAAAAAACCAAGAAATGTTATGAAGAAATTAGGGCATTATCTATATATATTGATGAGCATGACATTTATTCTTGCTTCCTGTTCATCTGATGATAACCAGCGCCTACCTCAAATCTATATCGACCAGCCATTCTATACATTGGCCAAAGGGAGTATAGAATTGAAAATAAAGGCTGACCAAGCTCCTCCAACGGATGTCTCTATTCCTATTCTGTTTGCCGGAACGGCTGTTGAAGGTGTAGATTTCACTGCATCGGAATCATCCATCCTACTGAAAGCAGGTGAAACAGAAGCTACTTTTACATTAACCCGTATTGAAGAAAATATCGGTGATGAAAATAAAGAATTATATGTTAATCTACAAAAAGCTCCGGAAGGTTTCTCGTTGGGATTGATGAATTATGCTTCTGTAAACTTATTAAATAATAATGGAATCATAATGTCCTTTGAGAACAGTACAGGAAAAATTGGATTCAGTGCTGACTTCTCTATCAAACTGACTAATATGAAAGGAGGAGCATATAAGGTAAAAGTAGCGACAACCTTCGATATTGAAGTAGATGAAAGTTCTACCGCAATAGAAGGGGTACACTATGAATTCGTAAATGGAGCCCAAGTTGTTGTTCCTATCAACAGGAATACAGGAAGTTTCTCTATCAAATACCTGAAAAAAGAAGAAGGGAAAGATAAACTTATCCTCCGTTTAGCTAATAAAGACGGGTATGCTATAGGTAGTAACGGCACACTTACTGTCACTATAAGCGGACCGGATATATTTACCGGAACTTGGGCATTTGATAAAATAACAAATCTTGATTTGTTCGAGATGTATGCAGAAGATATCAGCAAAGCACCCAAAGGGACATCTTCGGACCGAATAACATTTGAAGGTAACTCTTACTTAGAATATACATTCATCCCCGATCTATCCGGAGACCTGAAGAATTATTTCGGGACATCTCCCCGTAAAATCACTTTTAAAGAAGAAGGAAATAAGATGTTCCAAGAGAATTATGGCGCAAATGTAAAAGTATCCATACTGGAAATACCTGATGTAAATATCAATTTTTCTACTACTTACAAAAACATTCGTCCGGCCTTTGTCGGTTTCCGACTAATCACAGTAGATAGTAAAGAAGTATTGGAATGCACATTGGATGATTATGAACCGCAAGGAGACGATTTTGGAGCTAGAATTTATGAAATTATGGGAGGAGATATGACATGGGCTCCTCTTCGTATTCACTTTAGCAAAGTAGAATAAAACTAGGACCGCACAATAAAGCAGCTTTTCCTAATTTATTATTAATCCCTTTGTTCCGTTGATTTGATACGGGACAAAGGGATGATTAATAATTTCTTCCTGCCTCTTATAGAGAGATTTTCAAACGTAGCTTATTAATACCCTACGTTAAGACTCTTAGGTTTTCCATATCTTACACACCTTTCCCGCTGCCAAATAAACGACATACGTACGTATCCAGTAGTTGGGAAATTGGTGATTAATATCGGCAGCATAACTGTTCACCTGCTCCACATCTTCCACGCGTGGAGCATTCAAGCTTTCAACCATACTTGCATCCTTAGCCTTGAAATATTTGAACTCAACGACACGGCAATCATTATGGAAAGTAGACCCGGGAATACCGGTCAACACAAGGTCTGCACGCCCATTGGGCAAATTTTGTTCCAAAGCAAAGGTATAGCAATTGCTTAGATATCGACTCATCACCTCATAGCAAGAACAACGGACGAAATTCTCATTGATCTTATCAAATACCTGAGCAGGAAATTGTCCGAGATACTCCTTGAAATAGTTCTCAATAACAGGTTCCAACTGACGATCGTCAATAAAACGCCGATAGACCGGAACAAAAAGTTCCACGTCCGGAAACGAAAAGCTTCCCGACGTGGAACCAACTATCTTCTAATCAGAAATCCTCTTTTAATAGTTTTCCTTCTTCACTTCGAAGTAAGCCTGCGGGTGCAAACAAGCCGGGCAAACTTCCGGAGCTTCCTTACCTACAGTGATATAACCGCAGTTACGGCATTGCCATACTACTTCACCTTCTTTAGCGAATACAGTCATATTCTCGATATTGTTCACGAAAGCAAGATATCTTTCTTCGTGACCTTTCTCAGCAATAGAAATATTACGATACATAGCGGCAATCATCGGGAAACCTTCCTGTTCTGCCACATCTGCGAAATGAGGATAGTCCAGCGACCATTCTTCGTGTTCACCGGCAGCGGCAGCACGAAGATTTTCGAGTGTAGTACCGATTACACCTGCCGGATAGCTGGCAGTGATTTCTACCATACCACCTTCCAGGAACTTAAACATACGTTTCGCATGTTCCTTTTCCTGATCGGCCGTTTCAGTAAAAATAGCCGAAATTTGTTCGTAACCTTCTTTTTTAGCCACACTTGCAAAATAAGTGTAACGCATTCTTGCCTGTGATTCTCCAGCGAATGAAGTCAGCAGATTCTTCTCTGTCTGAGTTCCTTTAATACTCTTAGCCATAATTCTTATTATATTTTAAATTGGTTGATTACCACACGTAACTTGTCGTATTATTTATAACGCAAATATAAGCTATTTGTTCATAAAACGCCCTACTTTTCTCATTAATAAAATCTATGCCCTCATTGATAAAACCTATCAGAAATCAAATAGTATGTCGAGAAACATACTTCTTTCGATTATTTTATATAATTTTGCAACCTCTACTTTACAAAAGACAAACGATCACGTAACAACTCATAGAAAATGAAACTATTTGAATTCAAACCTAAATTGGTTTCTTGCCTAAAAAATTATTCAAAAGAAACATTCATGGCAGACTTGATGGCAGGTATCATCGTTGGTATCGTTGCGTTGCCGTTAGCCATTGCCTTTGGTATTGCTTCGGGCGTATCACCCGAAAAGGGTATCATTACCGCTATTATTGCCGGATTTATCGTCTCATTGCTGGGCGGAAGCAAAGTCCAGATCGGCGGACCGACAGGTGCTTTTATCGTCATCATCTACGGAATCATCCAACAATATGGAGAGGCCGGACTGATTGTAGCAACGCTCATGGCAGGTGTTCTCCTTATATTATTAGGAGTATTCAAGCTAGGAGCCGTTATCAAGTTCATTCCTTACCCGATTATCGTAGGTTTCACCAGTGGTATCGCTGTGACCATCTTCACCACACAGATTGCCGATATCTTCGGCCTGTCGTTTGGAGACGAGAAAGTTCCGGGTGACTTTATTGGAAAATGGTTGATTTATTTCCGCCATTTCGACACGGTGAACTGGTGGAATACCATCGTAAGCATTATCAGTATCATCATCATCGCCATCTCACCCAAGTTTTCCAAGAAAATTCCCGGCTCACTGATTGCTATCATCGTGGTGACAGTTGCCGTTTACTTGATGAAGATGTACGGCGGAATTGACTGCATCCCAACCATTGGCGACCGCTTTACAATCAATTCCGAGCTACCCGATGCCGTTGTACCCACATTGAATTGGGAAGCCATTAAAAACTTATTCCCGGTTGCCGTCACGATTGCCGTGTTGGGAGCTATCGAATCACTGTTGTCCGCCACCGTTGCCGATGGTGTGATAGGCGACCGCCACGATTCCAACACAGAACTGATTGCACAAGGTGCAGCGAATATCGTAGCTCCTTTGTTTGGCGGTATCCCCGCTACCGGAGCCATTGCCCGTACTATGACAAATATCAACAACGGAGGTAAGACACCGATAGCCGGAATCATCCATGCAGTCGTCCTGCTGCTGATTCTCCTCTTCCTAATGCCGCTTGCGCAATATATCCCGATGGCATGCCTTGCCGGAGTATTGGTCATCGTTTCCTATAATATGAGCGGATGGCGCGTATTCAAGGCTTTACTGAAAAATCCAAAATCGGATGTAACGGTACTTCTGATCACATTCTTCCTCACTGTTATCTTCGACTTGACAGTTGCCATCGAAATCGGACTTATCATCGCTTGTGTACTCTTTATGAAGCGTGTTATGGAGACTACCGAGATTTCTGTTATCACGGACGAGATTGATCCGAACTCGGAACTCGATATCGCCGTACACGAAGAGAATCTGATAATCCCCAAAGGAGTGGAAGTATATGAAATCAACGGTCCTTACTTCTTTGGCATCGCCACAAAGTTCGAAGAGACAATGGCACAATTGGGTGACCGTCCGAAAGTACGTATCATCCGTATGCGTAAAGTTCCGTTTATCGACTCTACGGGTATCCATAACCTGACTACTCTTTGTGAAATGTCGCAGAAGGAGAAGATTACCGTTATCCTTTCCGGAGTCAACGAGAAAGTTCATAAAGTATTGGAGAAATCCGGATTCTATGAACTATTGGGAGAGGAAAATATCTGTCCGAATATCAATGTAGCATTGGACAGAGCGAAAGAAATTGTAGAGTAATAATCTTATCTAATAAATAACAACATGAAAAGACAGCTTTTAATTCCCGCCTTACTACTGTTATTTCTCCCCTTTGCACAAGGTAAAGTTAAACTTCCTGCAATGATGGGAGATCACATGGTACTCCAACAAAATAGTTCCGTAAGACTATGGGGTCGGGCAGACGGTAAAAAGGTAACTATCACCACTTCATGGAATAACCGGACTTATCGGACATCTACCGATAAAGACGGAAACTGGCTGGTAAAAGTAGACACTCCTGCCGGAGGATATACTCCTCATTCCATAACAATCAGTGATGGAACTCCAGTCACTCTTTCGGATATACTGATTGGAGAAGTGTGGATCTGCTCCGGCCAGTCGAATATGGAAATGCGCATGATGGGAAATTCAGCACAACCTGTTGACAACTCGCTCGAAACGATTCTGAATGCAGGCAACTATCGTGATCGTATCCGCTTTATCACCGTACCAAGAATCAAAGACATTCAAAAGCGGACAGATTTCGAAGGAAAAAAATGGGAAGTATCTTCACCGGAAACAACTATTGATTGCAGTGCCACAGGCTATTTCTTTGCCAAGCAGTTAACCCAAAGTCTCAATCTTCCGGTAGGATTGGTTATCAACAGTTGGGGAGGTTCGGCAATCGAAGCATGGATGGACGAACAAACATTAAGTACCATCGAAGGCATGAATATAGAAGCTGCCAAAAGTCCGAAACGGGATGTACGCCAACGCTTGGAATGTTTATACAACTTGATGTTATGGCCTGTCAAGAATTTCACTGCACGTGGATTCCTTTGGTATCAAGGAGAATCGAACATATCCAACCATCAGTTCTATGCTCCGATGATGACAGCTATGGTACAGCTTTGGCGTAATGTATGGGAAGCACCGGATATGCCCTTCTATTACGTTCAGATTGCCCCTTATAAATATAAGAACAGTCGTGATATAGAAGCTGCCTTACTGCGCGAAGCTCAAGTGAACGCATTGAAAACAATCCCAAACTCCGGTATTGTTCCTACCACAGATATCGGCAATGAGTTCTGTATCCATCCTTCCCAAAAAGAACCGGTAGGTCTCCGCCTTGCTACTCTTGCATTAACTCAAACTTACGGAGTACGCAAACTGCCATCCACCGGACCTATGATGACTAACGTGGAATACACTGACGGCAAAGCAATAGTAGCATTCGACAATGCCCGTGCCGGACTATTCCCCACGTTCGAACAATTGGAAGGATTCGAAATAGCAGGAGCTGACAAAAAATTCTATCCGGCAAAAGCTAAGGTTGTAGGACGTAGCAACAAGGTAGAAGTACAAAGCGAACAGGTCCCTCAACCGGTAGCCGTACGATATGCCTTCCGTAATTATGTAGGCAATATTACCTTACGGAATACTTTCGGATTGAGTGCTTTCCCATTCAGAACAGATACATGGGATGATGTGAAATAAAGAACCATCCGCCACATTTTTGCTCTTATTTTAAGTATTATAGGGGGAAAAACAAAAATGTCACAGAACTAATAATCAATTACTTAACCCTAAAAAGGCCCTTATTTTAAGAAAAGTTCACAGAAAGCAATAGGTTGTTTTTGCTTTTTTCCATGAGAAAACTGCATTTTTTGCAATATGTTATTTACTGGCATATTGCTCCCCATATTTATATCTTTGTTTGCACTTGTGCATTCTCCCGAACAGACTTGAGCAGCCGCCTTGTTGCACTTATGTAACAAGACAGCTGCTCAAGTGCATTCAACGAATACATATAGAAGAATTGATTAACTGATGGGGAGAAGTTATTAATCTATGCAGAAGAAACTACGAATGCTACCTTATGAATAAATGAAAATATGCTATAAACAAAACAACTGATACTGTAGAGAAACATTCATAAAGAAGCTATTAAATTCTCGTTACCGCCCAAAAGCATATAACGTATTTGTAAATTTACATATAATGTAAATTGTTAATATACAAACATCTATATTCCAAATTTGAAATATGATGTATATTTGATGTGCTGCTATCAGGTATCAGATAAAAGTATTGAAAGCTTTGTAGGGGAGAAATTTTAGGAAGTCCCATTCTCTGCATCTATTTTTGTTGGCGATAGCAGATTCATTAACTTTAAAATCTTAAGAGAATGATAAAACATGTAGTATTGTATCTATTCCTTTTATCTTGTACCTGTATGGCGCAGGCACAGGATTTTACCATCCGCGGTACAGTCTTTGAAGAAGAGACCGGCATGGGACTAATGGGAGCCGCAGTTGTGATTCAAGGCACTACCAACGGAGCCCAGACGGACATGAGCGGAGGCTTTTCTCTGAAAGGCGTGAAAGTCGGAGATAAACTTGCCGTTAGCTTTATCGGAATGAAAACCGAAATTATCCCGATCACCAACAAGGAACGTTCTACGGAAATCAAGGTTTACCTGAAAAATGACAATTACCAGTTAGATCAAGTGGTAGTAACCGGATACGGAACTGCCCGCAAAAGAGACTTGACAGGTGCCATCGTCTCTATATCCGGTGAGGATATCAAAAATGCGCCTACTAATAATGTAATGTCCTCACTGCAAGGAAAAGTACCGGGACTTATGGTGACCAATTCCGGATCGGCAGGAGCAGAGCCGGATATCAAGATTCGTGGTATTGGTACTCTGAATGCCAGCAGTAATCCTTTATATGTAGTGGATGGGATGTTGATGTCGGACATTAAGTTCTTGAGCAACAGCGACATTGCCAGTATGGAGATTCTAAAAGATCCTTCATCCCTTGCCATCTTCGGTGTGCAGGGAGCTAACGGTGTGATTATCATCACGACCAAACGTGCCGAAGGAGAAAAAACATCTGTCAGCTATGACGGCTATTTCGGTGCACAGACAGTATGGAAACGCGACCGTGTAAGTCTGACTAATGCATCGGAATTTACCATGCTCTATAATGAAATGCTACAGAACCAGGACCCGAATGCTGCTTCATGGGTTCCTGAAATGCTGGGTACAGGAACGGATTGGCAAAGCAAAGTACTTAGAGAAAGAGCTGTTGTTACCAATCACAACCTGACCGTATCCAAATCCGGGAAAAACAGCAAATCTTTATTATCTGTGGGATATTATAAACAGGATGGAGTATTGAAATACAACACTTACCAACGTTTCAATATACGTTTCTCACAAGATTACGATATTACCAAGAATCTGAAAGCCGGGGGAAACATCAACCTCTCCCGTATGGACAGCAAACCGGCATCCGCCAAAATTCAAAATGCGGTAATGGCGCTCCCTACTTATGTACCTTATGCCCCGGAAGAAGATTACGATCCGGAGAATCCCGGTTCAGTTTTCCATCCATCGGCTGATATACAGTCCAACGTAGGCAATCCTGTCGCACAAATGGAGCTTTATAAAAATACGGAGAAATACCGTGACTACCGTATTATCGGTAATATCTACGGTGAATGGAATTTCCTGAAAGACTTTACCTTCAAGGCTACCGGTTATATGGATCTCGGACTTTATCGTGGTGAACAATACACACCGCGCTATGACGTGAACAACTCTACCAGCCACTCCGCCCACAAAAACGATATTACAGCTTTCTATCGCAAGAGCGACGAAGGGCGTACTTTCCAGGCAGATTTCCTTTTAGGTTATAAGAAAATGATAAGCGACCACCGCATCGACGCAACAGTGGGATATACCGCCCGCAAAGCCACCAGTGAAGGATTCAATGCAAAAGTAGATAGTTTGGCCAATGGTATGAAAGTAGTTCCCGAAGACCTGTGGATGCTTAGCATGGGCTCTGTAAAGCGCGTCTCCGCAGGTGACTGGTGGAACGAAGAGGCCTTTATATCCTATCTTGCACGTGTAAATTATGCATTCAAAGACCGCTATCTACTAACAGCAACTTTTCGTGCTGACGGTTCTTCCAAGTTCTCTCCCTCACACCGTTGGGGATATTTCCCGTCAGTCGGTCTGGGCTGGGTTATCAGTGAAGAGGCTTTTATGAAACCACTGAAAGAAGTAGTGGACTTTGCCAAATTAAGAGTAAGCTGGGGTAAACTGGGGAATGACAAGATCGGGAATTACCTGTACTATCCTACCATTAACCCAAAAGGTAAACAAGTTATCATTAACGGAGTGACACAATTCATTCCTACCCTCAACTATGATATCGATAAAGATATTCATTGGGAAGTAATGACTGGTATCGACGTCGGACTTTCCGCCCAACTATTCAACAACCGTCTGGGAGTAGAACTCGGCTATTATAGCAAAACAACCAACGACCTTTTAGCCAATGTATCCGTATCTTCTTCCATCGGTGCAGGGTATGCCATCACCAATGCAGGCTCCATCAACAACAAAGGTTTTGAGTTTACTCTTTCCTGGCAGGATAAAATAGGTGATTTTACCTATGGTATAGGTGTTAACGGCGGTACATTGAAAAATAAAGTAACGGAACTGGGCGACAATAATGCCGACATTATATCCGGCGATTATCATCGTACATCGGTAGGACATCCTATCGGTTCCTACTATGGCTATGTACAGGATGGAATTTTCCAGACACAAGAAGAAATCGACAACTATTATCCTATGACATGGAATGCGAAACCGGGAGACATCCGCTACAAAGACCTGAACGGTGACAACAAAATTACAGATGCCGACCGTACTTTCCTCGGAAGCCCGATGCCTACATTCACTTACGGATTTAACTTCACATTCGGCTACAAGAACTTTGATTTGAATATCGACTTCAATGGCGTAAGTGGAAACAAAATCCTTGACCTGAAGAAAACCGTAGCATGGACTACCACTAATTTCTATGAAAAAAGTCTTCAAAGATGGCATGGACCGGGCACTTCCAATAAAGAGCCCATTCTGGATAAATCACGCGGACACAACTATCTGTCATCAACCAACCTGTTGGAAGACGGTTCATATATTCGCCTGCGCAATATACAGTTAGGCTATACTCTGCCACAAACGGCCGTGAGCAAACTGGGTATTTCCGGATTACGTGTTTACGTAAGCGGACAAAATCTGCTAACTTTCAAACATACTTCAGGATTCACACCGGAAATCGGAGGAAATGCCTTGCAAGGTGGTATGGACCAAGGAGACACCTACCCGCTACCATCCATATACACAGTAGGACTATCAATCAACTTCTAAACTAATAACAACAAATCATGAAACGAATTACATATATAATAGCAGCATTATTTGCCTGCACGTCCTGTAGTGACAGTTTCCTGGACACTGCCCCCAAAGGCACCTACCATAGCGGTAATTATGATATGAGTACCGGCCAGGAACTTCTCGCCCTTGCCACCTTGATGGACGGCTACAACACATTCGCCCAGCAGAGCTGGCCTGTCACAGCTATGCACTGCCACGCAGCTGACAACAGCCATCCCGGAGGACCTTCCGGCGATGGCGGAGTAGACTTCAATCAATTCCCTACCATGTCTTTCACCGCAGCCAATGGTATGTTCTCTTCATATTACAGCCTTCAGTTCAACGCCATCACTAAAGCCAACGAAGCACTGAAAATAATAGAAGAGATAGAAACCAACAGCGGAAAAACAACCGATACCGAACAGCTGAAAGCCGAAGCGTATTTTATCCGTGCCACAGCATACTTCCGCCTGACACAAGCATTCGGTGCAGTACCTTACGTGGACAGAGTGATGGGAAAAGAAGAAGAAATGGCCGACCAGCTAAACGCAACAGCCATCCGCAACAAGTACTTACCTGAATTAATACAGGCAATCAACCACCTGCCTACCCGTCAGGAACAGATCAGTTCGGGTAATACCGGACGAGCTACTCAAAATGCCGCCCGCGCTATCATTGCCAAGACCTACCTGTACGAGAAAGACTATGCCAACTGTTTAGTCTATACTCATCAGATTATCGACTCTAAAGACAATGACCTCACCACTCCTTATGCCGAAATGTTCTGGGAAAAGAATGAATTCGGTCCCGAATCAATCTGGGAGATTAACGCTGACTTCAAACCAGACCAGAATGTCTCTATCATAGGTGACGGCAATCAATGGTGTATGATGAATGGTGTCCGTGGCTTCCCGAATTTAGGTTGGGGACACAATGCTCCCAGCGATGACCTGATGGACGACTATGAAGCTAACGACCCGCGTTTCGATGCCACCATACTGGAAAACGGTCAGAGTATAGACGGTGACGTAATCGTAGCAAGCGACTACAAATATTTCAACAAGAAAACCTATTGCCCCAAAAGTGAACGTTCACTTTACGGACGTGCCGACTGGTGTTATGGTTACTGGTGTAATCCGCGTATCATCCGTTATGCAGACATCCTGCTGATGCACGCTGAAGCCGCCTGTGAAACAAATGATCTCGATGAGGCCAAAGACAAACTGGAGATGGTAAGGGCACGGGCACGTAACGGCCTGTCGGTACTGCCTAAAATAACCACCAGCGACAAAGACGAATTGCGTGAAAAGATACGCCACGAACGTCGCATTGAACTGGCATTGGAGTTTGAACGCTATTTCGACCTCGTACGCTGGGGAATCGCCAAGGATAAGATTGCCAATTTTGTTGTCGGCAAGCATGAACTATATCCTCTCCCGCAAACCGAGATAGATAAGTCTAATGGCAAACTGAAACAGAATCCAAACTATTAACCGAATCAACAAATAAAAATAAATATGTCAAAGATGATATTAAATATAGCAGCCGCCCTGTTTTCAGCTCTGATGCTGTGCAACTGTGTGGAAGACGAATCTACCATAGGAGATACGACTACCGTCAACGATAATACCTACTCACCATTGGCGATGAAATCACTGATGAACGAGCAACAACAAAAAGTAGTCAACTACTTCGTCAAAGGAGCCAATCAAGCTACCGGAATGGCCTGCAACAGTTCTACGGATAAAACAACCCTGACCACCGGAGCCAGTGGAATGGGAGTTATGAACCTCATTATAGGTACGGAACGCGGCTGGATTAGTCGTGAGGACGCAACAAATCAAATCCTCAAGATAGTACGCTTCCTGAAAAAAGCCGACCGTTTCAAAGGGACCTGGGCACACTGGTACAAACCCGATGGAAAAATAACCCCGTTCGGCGACCAGAAAGAAGCCGGAGAAATTGTAGAGACGGCCTTCATGATGGGCGGTCTACTGACTGCCTGCGAATACTTCACCGGAGACAGCGAAGCAGAAAAAGAAATCCGCCGGACAACACAGGAATTTTGGGAATCTATCGAATGGAATCATTTCATAAAGGATGGCAAACTGTACTGGATATGGCATCAGGATGAAAACCGCTACGAACTTCCTCTGGTAGGATGGAACGAAACATTACTCGTATATATCCTGGCAATGGCAGCACCGGACAACCACAAAGTCCCGACGGACATCTATAAGAACTGCTGGCAAGGATATAACTTCGCTTCCCCAAACAGAAAAACTTATGGTTATCCGCTTCCGTTAGGCAGTGAATACGGTGGACCGTTATTCCTGTCCCAGTATTCTTTCCTCGGCCTGGACCCGAGATTGATGGAAGATGAATATGCCTATTACTGGACACAAAACCTAAGTCATACCCTGATAAACCGTCACTACTGCGTATATGAAGCTCCGGCAGCGCACAAGTACTCTGTTTCCGACTGGGGACTGACCGCCTGCGGTGGTTGTGGTGAACACCCCGAATATCTTTCACGCGACCCGCAAAGCGATGATGGCATCATCGCACCGACTGCAGCTATCAGCGCATTCCCGTTCACTCCGTTCTACTCTGCCCAAGTACTGATGAACTTGTCGAAGAATTATCCTAAACTCAACGGCAACTACGGTTTTAGTATTTCTTATTGTCCTGCGGATAAATCGGTCGGCACGGATTATCTGGCAATGGAACACGCTCCAATGGCAATCATGATGGAAAACTATCGTTCGGGACTTATCTGGAAACTACTGATGAAAAACGAATACGTACAGAAAGGGCTTCAACTTGCCGGCATGAAAGCTGTTCCCGATTATACTCCGGGCTTTTATCTGGCAATGGTCAACACCGCAACGGGTGTCTATGACATGATGCGCCATCCCGACCGTGAGAAGTATGAAATAGACTTCTACACGAAAGCCTCCGGAAACGGACAACTGGTTTTGACCAACGCTCAAAATGAAAAGATTTATCACACTGATATCGAGCTGACAGCAGGTACCAATGTCGTTTCATTCTTTGATAACTCCATCCTTCGCGGAAAGAAATATACATTGACAGTAACTGACGGTGCAAATCAATCTTATTCTATTCCTGTAACTTTAAGATAACAACAATGAAGAAACTAATAACAACAATACTGTATTTTACCTTTTTACTAGGAATTTCAATTAAAGCTGAAGTTCCCTCCAAACTAATTAGAAATGAAAACGGAAGCTGGCAACTGATAGTAAACGGAAAACCATTTATCATGCTGGCAGGTGAATTGCATAATTCTTCCGCCTCTACCACAGAGTATCTGAATAGCCTGTGGGAGCCATTAAAGACACTGAATCTGAATACGGTGCTTGCCCCGATTGCCTGGGAGCAGTTTGAGCCACAAGAAGGTACATTCGACTACACCCTGATAGACAGCCTGATAAGCGGAGCACGAAAGAACGGCCTCAAACTGGGTATCCTTTGGTTTGGTAGCTGGAAAAACGGTGAATCGAGCTATGCTCCCACATGGGTGAAAGAAGATACCAAACGATTCTTCCGCGTGAAAAATGCAGACGGCAAAGACATTGAAACGCTTTCCCCTTTCTGCGAAAACACCATGAAAGCAGATGCAAAAGCCTTCAAAGTATTGGTAGAATACATCAAGAAAGTAGACCGGGGAACAGGAACAGTCATCGCCCTGCAACCAGAAAACGAAGTAGGTATCTTCCAGGATATGGACTACTCGAAAGCATCACTCAAAGTTTACGAACAGGAGGTACCGCAAGCACTTATCCAATATATAAAGAAAAACCGGAAGAACCTGCGTAGCGAGCTGCTTTCTGTTTGGGAAGAAAACGGAGCTAGAACTTCAGGTTCCTGGAAAGATGTTTTTGGAGATAATGCTTGGAGCAAGAGTTTCTATACCACTTGGCAATATGCGACTTATATTGATTATGTAGCTGCAAGTGCAAAGGAGATTTATCCACTGCCTGTTTTTTGCAACTGCTGGCTGGTGCAGAAAGCCGAAGATATGCCGGGAGTTTACCCCAATGGCGGACCGGTATCCCGTGTAATGGATATATGGAAAGCCGCCGCTCCCCATGTCGATGTATTAGCACCGGATATCTACCTTTCCGATTTCAAAAATATCGTAGCAGACTATCATCGGGCCGACAATCCCCTGTTGATTCCTGAATCAGTCATGAAACCGGCGAATGCTTTCTGGGTGTTCGGAGAACATGGTGCACTTTGCTATTCACCTTTCGGGATTGAAGACGGGGTAGGCAATTTCACTTTCGCACAATCCTACAAGGTATTGGATGAGTTAATGCCATTCATCACCAAACATCAGGGCAGTAACCGTATCATTGGTGTGATGAAGACAGCAGATGAATCGGAACGCACAGTCACTATGGGAGATTATCAGCTACGTATCACTTATGATGCCGAAGATGCCTATGGAATGATTATCCAAAATGAAAAGAATGAATTCATAGTTGCCGGAATCAACTTCAAAGTGCACTTTGCTTCTACCAATCCAAAAAAGATTGGCTATATCAAACAGGTATGGGAAGGTGGTTACACCGACGGCAAATGGAAAGCAACCCGTTTGCTTAACGGTGATGAGACTTACCACAATGCCGTACTGATAGCCAAAGGACGCCGTACTCTGACATCGGAAAAGGTTAACGATTACAATGCTGACCATACGGATGAGATTTTTGTTTATTCGCCCTCGTCGTATCAGGCTATCTGGAGTCCGGGCATCTATCGTGTGACGACTTACCTCCGATAAAACTGACTTATTTATATATGAATAGGTCCTAAGATTCACATTAAACAATTAGAAAGTATGAAACACATATATAACCTGTTTATCTTCTTATGCGTATCTCTTACTTTATGGAGTTGCAAAGACTCCGAAGAGATAGCACAGGCGTCTTTAACTCTTAATAATAACGAGTTATCCTTTACCGGATTCAGAAGTAGCCTGGCCGTCAAAGTGGATGCCACCCGCCGCTGGAACGCCATTCCGTCCGACTACTGGATCAGCGTAAGCCCCGATCATTATCCCGGAGCAAACGAACATTTTATCGCTAATGTAGCAGTGACGGTCAGTGACAACGAAACCGGACAACCACGTGAAGGCCGCATCACTTTCTTCCTGCAGGATGAAGAAATAGCAACTCTTATTATCAAGCAGGACAAGCAAAATGAAGAAGAAAGACCTGAAGAGGAATTTCCTATTACCTGGGCTAATCTACAATGGGCCGCTTCGACTTCCATCACCGAGGGAGAATCTTTTGAGGCCGGTTCCTGTGTATTTGCCGACGGTATTACCAACGCTATGGAAAGTACTACCGGAGAAGGAATTGTAGCCGATATCGGCTATTCATTGAGTGATACGGACCCGTCCGGACCGGACTGGACTTGGACTTCAAGTACGGACGACTGCTGGTTCAATGGAGATTGGGGAGATAACTTCTACTATCAGGGACATATCAGCGGACTTCCTGCCGGTACTTACTATTACACTTTCCGCATCCGTAACGGCTCCGGTCCTTACAAATACGCAGGAACAGGCGGACTATGGAATGGAATCGACAACATAAACGGGACATTCGAAGTAAAAGAAGCATCCGGAGGGGGTGATGACGGCGATGATGACGATGGTATAGATTACAGCAAACTGGTTATCAGTTGGGTAAATCTGCAATGGCGTCAGGACAACTCTCCCAAGAAAGGGGAAGCTTTCAATGCAGGTTCAAAGATTGAAATCAAAGGACTAACCGATCTGGAAGAAGCTGCCACTTCCGGCAATAAGCATCTGACATGCGAAATCGGCTACTCTGCCACAAGTTCCGACCCGTCAAGTGACGAATGGATATGGACTACTTGCCCTTGGAGTGGTGACTGGGGAAATGAATGGTATTATCAAGGCTTTACCTCCGAAATACCCGAAGCGGGAACATACTATTATTCATTCCGTTACAGGATTGATGAGGGTGCCTATACATACGTCGGAACAAACGGAATATGGGATGGCACCAATAATGTCTGTGGCACATTCGAGGTAGAGGAATAACACACCCGATTTGGTGGACATATAGATTCAGTACAATAGGCATATATACCCAGCATGGTGGACATATATACACAGTACAGTGAATCTATATGTCCACCAAACTATTCCTCTAAGAACCTGCCAAGCCATATTTTTCAAAGAAGAACCACCCTTGATAATTGTCTGCTCAAAATTTCTTTTTACCTTTGTTACCGGTACACATCTGCTAAGTATAATACAAATGAAATACTGCTGGATTTTTCTTTGGCTTTGTATATTGCCTTTCGCCTGTATCACTCCGGGTACAGCGCAAACTCCCGTGCAGATCACAAACTATAACTATAAAAACTACAAAGGCGGGATTCAGAACTGGGGAATTACGATCTCTTCCGAACAGATTCTTTATAGCAGCAATAACAATGGATTACTAAGGTATAACGGAAATGACTGGACGCTTCTCGAACCGGATGAGCGCAGTACCGTACGTGCAGTACGTTGTATCGGTAACAGAGTCTATACGGCTGGCGACAACAACATCGGTTACTGGGAATACGATACGAACGGAAAAATCATTTATACTTCTCTCTTGCCTCTGGTTAACAAACTGGGAATGAAAGGAGAGACTTTCTGGAGTATTGGTGAAACCGAGGGCAAAGTTTACTTTCATTCTTTTGGCAACATCATCTGTTATGACGGCAAAGTCATGGATTACCTGCTTAAGAATGACTGTTGTGTTTCTCTTTACCAAGTCAAAGAAAAACTATTTACCCAGAAGTGCGGAGGAGCTCTCATGCTGATTCATAAAGGTAAGCTCGAGACTTTTTGCGATCAGGCAGTCTTTGGGAACGGCGAAACCAAATTCATGTTTCAAATAGCCGATAACGAGTACCTGATAGGGCAATCTGACGGAAAGATATATTCATTAAAAAACAATGAAATAGGTTTGTTCATGCAATTGGAAAATGAGACTCACATTCCTGTGCGGATAGACTGCGGAAGTATCTGGAAAGATGAACTGCTTGCTGTCGGTACGATAGGTGACGGACTGTTCCTGATAGACCTGAAAAATAACCGACAGACACATTACCATTCTTCACAACTGCAAGATCTCAACATTCACGGCCTGTGTTTTGCCGATGAAAACTCCCTCTGGCTTTCACTCGACAACGGTATCTCATCCATTATCCTCGAACCGGCAACCTACCTCTGGAAAACCAATACCGACATAGGAACTTTCTTTGATGCAGCTCATTTTAATGGAAAAACGTATGTTGCCTCCAATCAGGGCATCTATCTTTATGAGGAAGACGGAAAGAAAATACCGACTTCCATATATCCTCTGCAATTTTGCAATCTGAAAAACGAACTATTGTGCGGCACTACGACACAACTGTTTAAAATGACTCCGCAACGTTCCAGTTTCGAACCGTTCTGCAACATAAACGGAGTACGGCAATTTGAATACGTAGCCGACCACGGGGACGAATACATCTTCCTACGTTCTTATTCCGGAATCGCACTACTCGAATACAAAGACAATACTTGGAAATACCGTTCTTTGCTCATGAATACTGGAGATTATGCGAGTATCATGCCGGAGAATCTCCATACTGTATGGGCTATTCATCCCGAAAAAGGTATTTATCGTTTGCGCATCAACCGTGAATTGACCGAAGTTACGGAATTTGATAACTTCTCCGAGATTGACGGATATGCCAATTACAACAGAATCAGCTTATTTAAAGTTGAAGATAAAATTCTGTTTGCCACCCCGAAAGGAATCTATCAGTTCGATATTTCAGGGAAGAATTTCAACAGGCTGGAAAACATAAGCAAAGAGATATTGTATCTGGACAAGCTCCAGTCTGTCAAAACTGCATACAAGAACGATATCTGGGTGGCAACAGATGAAGAGTTATTTCTGTATCATATAGCAGACTTATCTGCTGAACCGGTTATGCACTGGCCTTTTGTAGATAACGAACTGATGCTTTATGACAAGCACTACAATCTTAAATCTATCAATGATTCCATCACGTTTGTTTCCACTTGTGAAGGGACGGTCGTTATAAATAATAAGATGGTCAGCCGCTGCACGGCCAATCCGGCTCCTCTGGAGATGGAAACATTTTGCTTTACCGACAATAATAATATCGTTCATTATGCAGATTTCCACCAGCAAGAAATAGAACTTCCCAATACAGCCACCAATATCACCATTCAGGTAACTACAGGATTGAGTACACACACTACTTCCATCTCTTACCGGCTACCCGGAGTAACCAATGAATGGAGCTCGTGGCAGACTTCGGGAACCATTTATTTCACTAATCTGCCCTCCGGTTCTTATCAGCTTGAAATAAAAGACAGTAATCAGAATTCACTGATTATTCCGATAGTCGTCTCTCCACCTCTCTATAAACGGACATGGATGATTGCACTGTATGTTCTCATACTGCTGGTTATCACAGCCGGTATAGTAATGTTTATCAGTGAACGCAAACGGAAGAGACTTCTCCGGAAATACGAGGAAGAGCAGAAAAAACATGCAGAAGAATTGCAGCAACAGGCTTATGAGCAATTACAGGAAAAGGTAAAAAATCAGGAAAGCGAACTGAAAAACCGTATGCGTTTCCTTACGCAGAAGCAAGAACTATTGGATGCCATCTCTACGGAAGTGGAAGCACAAAAGAATGAATTGGGAGAACGTTATCCCAACAAACTCTACCGCCGGCTTATGAAAATCATTCAGGAAGGAGCCACAGAGAAAGATAAGTTATTGTCCTTCGAGAATTATTTCGTAGAAGTACACTATGAATTTATGCTGCGTATGCAAAAGGCATATCCCGATTTGTCTCCCTCGGAATTAAAATTCTGTTGTCTGATACGGGCAAATTTGTCTACCAAAGAAATATCTGTTATTATGGGAATTGCTCTACGGTCTGTTGAACTGAAGAAATACCGGTTGAAACGGAAACTGAATCTGGAGCAAGAAAGCAGTCTGACTTCTTATATACTTACTATTTAGGTCGCCGGATAAACTGTATGATTAAACACTCATACCCACATTTAAAGAAATAGTCTTTTGATTATTAATCACTTAGAAGAAGATGATGTATGATTGTATCATCTTCTTTTCTGTTAAAACAAACAAGTGACGTATGTTTGATGTAATGATTCAGAGAAATAGTATTCATGGATTGTCTTACATTTGCTTCCGAACTCTAAAACGGAATCCATGAAAAACAACAGACTACCTTATCCATTCAATCCAACCGGTAGACGAAAAATGAACCGCTTGCTCCTATACTTGGGAGTATGGAGCTGCACGTTTCTGCCGTTAATAGCACAAAATACAGTATTCGATCCTTTATTGGATGCATCGTGTAAAATTCTTCCCGTAGAAGAAGCCACGAGCTGGAATAGCAGTTATATGTGGTATCCGGGACAATTAAGCGCACATCTTCAGCGAATACAAAAAGAAAAGTCGGCCGAACGTTGTGTAAACGTAGGCTATCCCGGCAATTTTACGAAAGACGCATACCGGACGTTTTTCCGGAAAGAACTGACGCTCTCTGAAGAAACGGAAATCTGTTGGAATGCAACAGGAAATGTAACTTTTTCTATCAACGGAAAAAAACAAAATACAACCGGAAAAGGGCAGACAGTAGGAACCGGAACATTTAAACTGATGCCTGGAAAACACTTGCTGCTTTTTGATGTGACAACAGATAAACAACTTCCCGCACTGATCGTAAAAGGAGAAAATGCAGAAAATATAGAAAAATGGCAAGTAAGCCTGGACGACCAGCACTGGAACCTGCCCGAAACAGATGCAAGATACAATAAACCGGGAAAATCTCCTGATGACGAACAGGAACTGACAGTATCTATCCCGGCAAAACAATTCATCATAGTACGAAATGCGACTCATAAAAATGGTATATTAGAAATAGGTAAAAATGGTTGTTTACTGGTAGATTTTCACCACTTGGAAGTAGGAAGTGTCATTTTACAGGCTTCCGGTAGTGGCAGAATCTCTTTCAGTGTAGGAGAATCGCCGGAAGAGGCTCTGAATGAGAATGTAGGAAGTCTTGAACAGAAAGCTGTTAAAACTTATGTTCTGACTGATAAGATACAGGAAATCAGATTGCCCGAACGTGCATTGAGGTATTTGAAAATTTCCTGCGATCATCCTTGTACAGTGGCTTCTATCCGCTGCGATGCCAAAGTGTGGCCGGTTGAATTCCGGATGCAATTTGAAAGTGACAACGAAGCTCTCAACAATCTTTGGAAAGCGGGTATAGCTACTTTACACACATCCATGCACAACTTTTATCTGGATGGAGTGAAACGCGATTATCTGCCGTGGTCAATGGATGCTATAATCAGCGCATTGGGTGGTGATTATGTATTTGGCGACCGGCAAGTAGCCCGCAATGGAATCTCCATTGCCCTGATGCCCTTCAATCCGAAAGTTTCCGATTGGGGAATCGTAGACTATCCTCTACACGCTCTTATCGGACTTAAACAGGATTATCTACATTATGGAGACCTTAGTACTTCACTGATGTTTAAAGACCGTATTCTCCAACAGCTAGCACTTTATGAATCCATTCAGGATGAGAACGGATTTTTAGCGGCTGCACCTCCCACCACAGGTTTTATCCCAGGGTGGTCCCGTAAAATGGGACCGGATGATTTCGGAATAGCCGCATACGGACAAATGATGTTATATCAGAATTTTAAAATTGCTGCCTACTTTGCCCGTCTCTGGAAAGAACATTCCCTTGCCCGCCACTATGAACGGAAAGCCGGACAACTGGGCAAAAACATTATAACTTACTTCTGGGATAATGAACGGAAGGCTTTCATCAACGGCTACCGGACAGATGGGAGCAAAGACGACCGCATCTCGCACCATGCACAATATTGGGGAGTGCTGACAGGACTTTACCCGGAAGAGAATTACTCGTATTTATTCGACAAAGTAATCCCGTCTATCCCATTCTATAAAGAAAACATCAGTTATGAGAAAGGATATGAGTGCCTGGCATACATAAAAGCCGGACGTATCAAAGAGATGTTTGCTCTATTGGATGATGTCTGGGGCGATTGGCTACGCCAGGGAAATACTCGGTTTCCCGAAAACTTCTCATTGAATAGTCCATTGGAAAAACAACTGACATTCTATGAACGCCCGTTCGGACTAAGCCTCTGCCACGGAGCAAATGGTGTACCTCCGATCATTGCCATACTGCACGGTATTTATGGCTTTTCACAATCCGATCAGCAAATTTCAGAATACACCTTACGACCGGATTTACTCGAATTGAATTGGGCGAAAGGACGTATATCAGTGAAAGAGGGATATATTAATCTTAACCTGACCAAACAAGGAAACTGTTCAATCGAGATACCCGATAATTGTATCGTACGACTTTATCCCGGCAAACAGTCTAAAGCAATTGTATGGAAAAAAGGAGGAACATATTCATTCACGATTCAATAATAATTGATGATTCTTATTCAAACTAATTTAATTTCTTGAAAATATGAACAGAAAAACACTTTGGAATGTAAGCCTGATATTACTAAGTTCATTCATGTTGGTGCAATGTACCCCCAAAGGAAATGACAAGTTCATTGACGACCTGATGAGCCAAATGACTTTACAAGAAAAAATAGGGCAGTTGAATCTATTGCCAACCGGTCCTATCACAACAGCAAGTGGCCAAAATACAGATATTTTGGATGATATCCGCCGTGGAGAGGTAGGTGGAATCTTCAACTTGAAAGGAGTACGGGATATCAGGATAGCACAAGATATTGCCGTCAAAGAAACCCGCCTGGGCATACCGATCTTGTTTGCCATGGACGTAATCCATGGATATGAAACCATCTTCCCCATACCTTTGGCCTTATCTTGCTCTTGGGATATGGCAGCTATCGAGAAATCGGCACGCATAGCAGCATGTGAAGCAAGTGCTGACGGTATTGCATGGACATTCAGTCCAATGGTAGATATCTGTAAGGATGCCCGCTGGGGGCGTGTTGCAGAAGGTGCAGGCGAGGATCCGTTTTTAGGGGCAGCCATAGCAAAAGCAATGATTAAAGGTTATCAGGGAGAAGGCTTGAAAAACAACAATGAAATCATGGCTTGTGTAAAGCACTTTGCCCTTTACGGCGCATCTGAATCCGGACGGGATTATAACATGGTAGACATGAGTCCGAACCGCATGTATAACGAATATTTTCTACCTTATCAGGCAGCTATCGAGGCAGGAGCAGGAAGTGTTATGAGTTCTTTCAACGATATTAACGGGATTCCGGCAACTGCAAACAAATGGTTACTGACCGATGTATTACGTAAACAATGGGGATTTAACGGGCTTGTTACAACTGACCATTCTGCAATAGTAGAATTGACCAACCATAGCATAGGTAACTTGGAATCTGTCTCTGCCCGTGCATTACAAGCCGGTACTGATATGGATATGGGGTCACGTGCCTTTGTAGCACAACTGGAAAAAGCACTGAAAGACGGAAAAATTACAGAAAACGATATTGATATTGCTTGCCGCAGAGTTCTGGAAGCCAAACAAAAGTTAGGATTATTTGAAGATCCTTACCGCTTTCTATCCGACGAACGGGCAGAAAGCGAGATTTACACAGAGAGTAACCGGGCGGAAGCACGCAAAATCGCAACTGAAACATTTGTACTTCTAAAGAACGAAAATCAACTATTACCATTGCAACGCAAAGGCAAAATCGCATTAATTGGCCCCTTAGGCAATACCAGAACTCAAATGCAGGGAACCTGGGCAGTAGCTGCTGTACCTAGTAAGTACAGCACAATCCTTGAAGCGATGCAACGTAATGTAGGTGAGCGTGCCACAATACGTTATGCCAAAGGGAGTAATTTCATGTATGACGAGAAATTTGAGGAACGCACTTGGGTAAACAAAGGGGAACTGCCACATCTGGACGATGAACAATTGCTTAAAGAGGCACTGGAAATCGCCAACTGGTCGGATATCATTATAGCTACTTTAGGCGAACCGGCAGAGTTGAGCGGAGAAAGCAGTTGCCGTACTAATCTGGAAATGCCCGATGCACAACATGATTTATTGCAAGCATTGGTAAAAACAGGAAAGCCGGTGGTTTTACTGCACTTTTCCGGTCGCCCCACTGTGATGAACTGGGAACAAAAGAATGTTCCGGCTATTATGAATGTATGGTTTGCAGGAAGTGAAACGGGAGATGCGATCTGTGATGTTATTTTCGGCGATGTTTCACCTAGCGGCAAATTAACCACCACTTTTCCACAGACAGTAGGGCAGTTGCCGATGTATTATAATCACAGAAATACAAGTCGTCCACAGGACAAAGATAAATGGTTCGAGAAATTCCGGAGTAACTATATTGACGTAACGAATGATCCTCTTTATCCGTTTGGTTACGGATTGAGTTATACCACTTTTGATTATTCACCCATGAAATTGAGCGCAAACGAATTGAATATAAAAAATGACTCATTGATTGCTAGTATCACCATTAGCAATAAAGGTGAATATGATGCCGATGAAATCATTCAAATGTATATCCGTGATATAGCAGGCAGTATCACCCGCCCTGTCCAGGAGCTGAAAGGTTTCCAACGTATTCACTTAAAAAAAGGGGAAAGCCGTGAGATTACTTTTACTATCACACCGGAACTGCTTAAATTTTATAATAATGACTTGGACTTCGTATGTGAACCGGGTGAATTTGAGTTGATGATCGGTCCGAATAGCCGTGATGTGGAACGTTGTAAATTTATTCTGACCGAATGATAGTATGAGGATAGTAAGCAACAAAATAAAATGTATATCATTCATTTGGTTACTGCTCTTTCCTACTACCGTATGGGGAGCAACTTCTTTAGTCAATCTGAAAGTACAAAATACAACAGAGCCGTTAACCATTGAAGACAAGCATCCATTATTCAGTTGGCAAATGCAATCGGACATTACAGGGCAAAAGCAAACTGCTTACCAAATAACGGTTGTCCGCGAAAGTGACGGACATACCGTATGGAACAGTTACAAGGTAGAATCCGGCCTTTCTCATAACATCAAATATATGGGTGTTGCCCTACAACCTGAAACAAGTTATCATTGGGATTTAAAAGTCTGGGATGCTACAGGAAAAATCTATCAGGCTTCTTCCCGTTTTGAAACCGGACTGATGAATTCTAAAATATCTGCTTGGAATGGTGCCCAATGGATCGGCTCAAAAAGTCTGAATCTGGATGCTGCTTCAAATAATTATTTTGAGTTATCCACCAACTTCCAGTTACTTAAAGGCTACAAGATTTCTTTCATACTGGGAGCTAATGATTTCCGTTTGACAGATGATTTTCAAAACCCGGATAATTTATCCGGCCAAAACTATATCCGTATAGAGATTGATTTATCCGGAGTAGGGGCGGAAAACGGAGCTATCTTGAATATCTATCGTATAGGGTACGCAAAAAACGATTCAGAAGATGTTCCATTTCTCACAATCTCGAAAAAGCACTTCCTACAAACAAATATTAACGAACTGTTCACAAAGAGAAATATCAAACAGCCCCATACAATTACCGTCCATGTAGAAAACAGCAATCTGTCTTTTTTCATTGATAAAAAGAATCTGTTTGCTTTAACAGATAATGAAATGAATTCGGCCATAAATTCTGCTACATCTTTCAACATCGGTCCCTGGGGGAATACACACGATTTTAACACACTACCTCATCTTTGTTCTATCGGTTTTGCAGCCATGCCTAAGTGTGAGGTGCTCTACACTGACTATCATATAAAGAACTGTGGACATAGTGAGAATAATGTAACATTCGATTATAGGAACTATTCTATATTTGAAGGTCTGCCTAATGTCATAATAGAAAACAAGAAAATTCTGGTACAAAATAAATCGGAAGTAATGACTATCGGATATAGTGATCCTAGTCATTCTTCACTCACCATGCTACGTACAGTAATTTCGACAAATACAAACAAAAATATAAGGAAAGCGAAAATATACGTAACTGCCATGGGTGCTTATGAGATGTTTATTAACGATAAACGAATAGGTAAAGATTGGTTTGCACCCGGTAATAGCCAATATCGTAAGATCCTGGGTTATCATGCTTACGACATAACAGATATGCTGAATAATGGCAACAATTGCATCGCTGCTTTACTGAATCCGGGTTGGTATACAGGATTCATGACTTACACCACGTCTAATTTCAATTTCTTCGGTGATAACGAAGCCTTGCTGGCAAAACTAGTGGTTATGTATGAAGACGGTAGCAAAGAGATTTTCGTTACTAACCGAAACACATGGAAAGTTTATAAAGACGGACCCATACGTTTCGGTAGCTTCTTCCATGGAGAACGTTATGATGCAAACAAAGAAGCTTTAACCGAAAATTGGACAAAGCCTGAATACAATGATAGTCACTGGCAATCCCCAGATATCATCAGCCAACGTGATTGGATCGATTTCGATATTGTAGCACGGCACGATGAGCCTGTTCGGGTACGTGAAACATTAACCGCCAAACAGGTGATGCCCGTACACAGTGCTGATAAACATACATACATTTATGATATGGGCGTTAACATGGTCGGAGTGCCGTCCGTTACGATCCCTGCAGGATGGTTACAGAAAGGGGATAAGGTTATAATCCGCTATGCCGAACAACTGTATCCGGGCCTCTGTGGAGATAAACAACATTACGTAGATACTTATGGGAAAAAAGGCAGAAATATAGCAGGGCGTCCTCTCTATGAGACCATGCGTGCCGCACTGGTTTCAGATTTCTATATAGCCAAGGATGAAAATGCCGTAATTATTCAACCGACGACTACCTATCGCGGCTATCAATACGTACAAATAACAATTCCCGGTCATAAAGATCCGTTACCTCTTTCTCACGTGAAAGGCCTTGTCCTCTCTTCCGATCGTTTGCCTACAGGAAATTATGAAGCTACAACAACCGACGGAAAAACCGGAAAACTGGTTAATCAATTATTTAAGAATATACAACGAAGCCAACTTGGCAATTTTTTCACGATTCCTACCGACTGTCCACAAAGAAATGAACGTATGGGATGGACAGGTGATGCACAAGCCTACGTAAGAACAGCAACCTACAACTCCGACGTATTAAACTTTTTCCGTCAATGGATGGTCACTCTCCGAGCCGACCAAGGAGTGGGAAGCACAACGGAAGTACCGGGCGGGATAGGCGTAACAGTCCCTGCTTACTATAAATCGGATGACCTTACTTTCCCCGATGGAACCACGTGGGCGGCCGCTATATGTATGGTTCCCTGGCAATTATATGTGCAATACGGTAATACACAAATAATAGAAGATAATATAGAAGCAATGATGGCATGGCTGAACGGTATGGATTTCTATGATTTCAGCAAGAATTACCCTCATTTGTCGAGCAAAACCGGAGGATTAGCAGACTGGTTGGCAATGGATGACCGGACACCATCGGATATGCTCAATAACGCCATTTATATTTATATGATGGAAGTTACAGCATATATGGCAGAAGCAATCGGACACACCGACTATGCAAAAATATTACGGAAGCGTCATACACTTGCCAAAGCAGAATGGAACAAAGCATATGTAGACCCTGCTACCGGTAAAACCAAAACTGTAGACGGAAAAATAATTCATTCACAGTCTTCTTATGCCACTCCATTAAATTTCAATTGTTTCAACGATGAATACAAGGCTAAAGCCGAATCTTATTTGGCAGAACTTACCATACATCCCTCTCACAGTGGTGAAGGAGAGCTACCGTTCCTTCCATATACCATTACTACCGGATTCTCGGGAACACCTAATATACTACCAGCTTTGAGCCGTTCCGGACATCATAAAGAGGCCTATCGTATGTTTACCTGCACCAATCTTACTTCCTGGCTTTATCCGGTGACAAAAGGAGCAACTTCCATTTGGGAACGATGGAACGGTTATGAAGTCGCTTTCGGAAAGAAAAATGAAAACCATATGAATTCGTTCAATCATTTTGCTTTAGGGGCTGTGGGGCAATGGATGTTTGAATATCAACTAGGTATCACAAACGATCATCTAAACGGTAAGTGCGGATATAAACATTTTATCCTACAACCTTCAATTGGCAATAATTATCTGTCACTATCGGGGAGCTATCATTCAAATTACGGAGAAATAAAAAGCATATGGACAGCTGACGGAAAAGGAACTATGACAAGTTATCAGACAACAGTTCCGGCTAATACAACAGCAACTCTTTATTTACCCATTCCTGAAAAGATTGAAGAATTCAATAATATCCCCGGAGTAAGGTTTATACAAAAAACATTTCATCTCTCTACTTCAGTAGCAGAATATGAACTGGAATCCGGTACATTCAGATTCATAATCAATAATCACCAGGTTGTTGTTCACAATTAAAAAACGTTTATTTTCTGATATCTAAAAGACAATTTTCCCCTCCACTAAAACGTGTGATTGTTGTTCCGGTGAAGGTTTCATTTCTATTCTATTTAATTCTATATGCCTTTCCTGAGGAAGTAGGGAATGAGATCATATCATCTGCTATAACCTTCACAGAAGTACCGGAAACTTTTAAATTCTTTGCATCCGGGCACTTGACAATACATTCCTTACCTGAATAAGAGGTAATAATAACAGACGTTATTTTTCCATTGCTCCATTCAGCATCCACTTCAAAATTACCTCTGGCTTTCATGCCTTTAAAAGAACCTTCTTTCCATACGTCAGGCAATGACGGAAGCAATTCGATGTACCCTCCGTGACTCTGCATCAGCATTTCCGCCACACCAGCCGTCACCCCGAAGTTACCGTCAATTTGGAAAGGAGGATGTGCATCGAACAAGTTAGTATATACTCCCCCAAAGCTAGCACCGGGGTTTGTTAGTTTCAATGCACTTTCCAATAACTTATGTGAACGGTTGCCGTCATGTAAACGTGCCCAAAAGTTCAATTTCCATGCCTTACTCCAACCGGTACCCGCATCTCCACGTGTATTTAATGTCACTTTCATGGCTTCTGCATATTTATTGTCCCGCTCACTTCTGCCTGCAACGATGGCAGATCCCGGATGCAGCCAAAATAAATGATTGGTATGCCGATGTCCACCGTCTCCACTGATATCTTTCGTCACTTCATCTTTCCACTCCATGAACTGTCCGCCCAATCCAACTCCCGGGCCGGAGAGCTTGGCAAACGATGTGCTGATTTCCTTAATCTCCGGATCATTTTCTCTGCCCAGCTCTTTGCTCGCCTTAATCATGATATCGAACATCTCCCAAATCATCGCCTGCGAGGTAGAACATCCCAACGAATATTCACCATGCTCAGGAGAATGAGAAGGGTTGGCAACCAACATTCCATCACGTTTATCCGTCCATAAGTTATCTACCCAAAAGAGAGCGGCTTGCAACATAATGTCATAGTACTCCTCCAAGAACTTCCTGTCTTGATTAAATTGATAATATTCCCAAATATCCTGGCACATCCAGATAGCACCTGCCGGGAAATGATGAGGCGTATCCTTCTTGGCAGGAGCAGTATTGCTCCAAATATTGTTCTCATGATGTGTCACCCAACCTCGCACAGGCTTGCCGTCCGGACGGCAATAATAATGCTGAGCAGTATATTTACCACGAGGAACAAGACTTTTCACATATTCCACCATCGGCAAATGACACGGACTCAAATTGGTTGGTTGTGTCGGCCAATAATTCATCTGTATATTAATATTGGTATGATAATCTGAATTCCACGCATTCTGAAGTTTGTCAGCCCAAACTCCTTGTAAATTGGCTGGCAATGACCCTTCACGTGAACTAGAGATGAGCAAATAACGCCCGAACTGATAGTACAACATTTCCAGATAAAGGTTATCGGTCCGTGAATTAGTATGTTCATCCATCCCTTTCAACAACTTGTCGGTAGTCACGACAGGTACCTTCTTCACATTACCCAAATTAATTTTCATACGATCATACAGGCTACGATAGTCTTTTTGGTGAGCAGCCAACAGTTTCCGATAACTTTTTGCAGACGCTTTCTTCAGAATAGCTTTCACCTTATCCAAAGGATCGCCCTTAGAAAAGAAGTTGTAACTATCATCCATACATTGAACATAGTTAGTGGCTGCCGACATGAGGACAACAATTTCTTTCGCTCCTGTTACTTTAATCATGCCATTTACTGCTGAAATCCTACCTCCGTCATTTCTGACCATTACTTGCTGTGCATATCTCAATCCATCCTTCCAATGATCGCCCACACGCTTATCTCCACCCACCGGAGTTGGATAGCCTGTCATTGTGATGGTATTTCCTTCTGATATAATATTTTTAGTCTTATGTAATGACTCGAGTGCAATTGTACGTGAAAAACCTTCTTTACTATCTGATGTCAACCGGATTACCATTACGTTGTCCGGATAGCTCATGAAATACTCGCGCTTATAAGTTACACCACCTTCCTTATAACTAACTGTATGGATAGAATTATCTATATCAAGAGTACGACTGTAATCAGAATAAGTCCTGTCCGGATTTCCGATATTATCATTGCTCTCCTTTACCTGTCCCTTGATACGAAGCGGAGCTTTAGGGTCGTTCGAAGTGATGATAATATTGCTTAATGTCTGAAATGAACCGAAATGTTCTTTTGTCCCAGCCATATTGTTGATATATCCACGTAATTCCGTACCTTCTCCATCGCTTTCATAATTGTGGGTAATGAGTTTACCCACAACATCAAAGTGTGCAGACTTATTGGTAGTAAATTCTGTCATTTTCTGTTGCAGGAGGTTTCTCGCTTTTTGAAGATTATCCTTATTGACTTCGGGAGTTCTCAAATGCCCTCCGTTATAATCAGGATCTTCGCCCGGTCCACCCGACCATAACGTATGTTCATTCGTTTGAATGACGTCAACATAAACACCACCGAAAAGCATGGCACCCATAAATCCATTACCAATGGGAAGCGCCTCGCTTTCCCATATTTTGGCAGGGGTGTTATAAATTACTTTCAGAGGAGGTTGAGAATTGTAATCCGTTGTTTGAGCGTTTGCCATATAGAACAGATTAAAAATCACACAAATCGTAACTATTGAAATATAGCTCACTTTTCTCATACTATTAGTTTTATTATATATTATATTTACTCTCCGGTATATTGGATGGTGCAAAAATAAGAGGCCCGACTTAATTTTTATTGAAATAAAGCATTAATAAAAAATTAATAATATTACATTTTAGGATATTCTTGATTCAGAATGTCAAAGTTAAGCCTATTAATCGCATTTTAATCGCTTATTAATAGAAAGAGGAATATTTTCTTTCGCATTAAATAATTTATCAACTTCTAATAAAAAGAAACAATGAAAAGATTTAAACTGATTTCAGGAGCTTGTCTCGCTCTGCTTAGCGTTTGTACGGACGAAGCCATGGCAGACAATAATTCCGGAGAAGAAGATGGAAACAAGAATATTATAAACTGACAGATGGGAAGAACAAACTGCGTATTTTATGAAATCGATAAATGACTATTATTATGATATTTCCTTACATAGATAATATCATTAGGAAAGTTAAGATCCCACAGCTTCTTTAATAAGAAGCTGTGGCCGAAATCCCTTCTTTCTCCAGTAAAGCCACAATACGATCTAATTCTTCATGTGTAGCCTTCTGCAGATCATGGTCGGGTGTTTCCCGGTCAATCGTATAAATCATCACTTGACGGGGAGCGATTTCTTTCACCGCTTCTATCCAGGGAAGCACATATTTATCAGATGTATTATTCATGTCCTTTCCCTGATAACCTCCTTTCAGAAACATCGTTTGTACGATACAGTTTCCTTTGAACTCTTTCATCTTTTCGATGATTTTTCTCACAGAGTATTTTCCATTAGGACGGTCCAACAGATGGATATATTCTTCATCCACTGTATCCAGTTTCAGAATATTATTATCTACCTTATTCAATGCTTCGAACACGGCAGGACGATCAATAAATGTAGAATTACTCAATACACTGACTTTCGCATTTGGGAAATACTTGTCGCGAAGTGCGAGTGTATCTTCTATGATCTCCGGAAAATGAGGATGCGCAGTAGGTTCTCCGTTTCCGGCAAAAGTCAATACATCGGGCGCAGGACCATTTGCCTGCATATCCTTCAGCTTCTCTTCAAGAACCGCACGGACTTCTTCACGGGTTGGAAGATGTTTCTTTGTACGGTGTTCGGCATTGAAGCCGCATTCACAATAGATGCAGTCGAACGAACAAACTTTACCGTCATCCGGCAATAAATTAATTCCCAAAGAAACACCCAAGCGGCGGGAATGTATAGGACCGAAGATGGGTGAAGGAAAAATAATAGTCATCTTTCTGTTATAATTTACTTCTTTCAGTTACTACTCACTTCATTAAGTACGACAAAGATAACTCAAAACTCACAAAACATTTACGAAACGGAACGAAAATACTGCTCTATCCTTTGCAAAAAGAGTAAATATAGTTCACGGACTTCCATCTGTGAATGAGTAACGCTAAGTTCTTTTAACTTGCCATACAAGCCGTGTAGCTCATTCTCCAAACAGCCAGTCGCATACTTATGTTCACCGGAAGCCCCACGCACAACATCTAACCACGCTTCCAAACACAGCAACTGAATATCCAACTGTGCATAACTGATCGTTAACTCCGAATTGAATCCATTAAATAATCCTTTATACAGGTCTTGGAAAAACTCTGGATAGCCACATCGGATATAATTCTTTTGCAGTAACCGTTTGAATAGTTTCCTCACCTCAGGATATAGCAAATCATTTCTGTTTTCCAACAAATTCGCCTTCACATAATCACACTCCATTTCAAGGGTCGGATGGAACAAATATTTGTCTAAATTCATCATTGCCTGATGTTGTACTTCAGCAGGTTGTCCCTCACGGATATTTTCAGCAATCCCCGCCAAATAAGAAGCATACAACTGAATGGCTTTTCTATAAAGCTCGCGTAACGAGCTACTTTTCCGAGCTGCTTTTTCTTTGTACACAATCTTATCCAACTGACTAAGTACCGTCTGTAGATGAACGATCTTCACTGCATAATCTTCCGGCCTCTCAACAGCATGGAAACCTCCCAGCCAACGACGGAGTTTCTCACGCTCATCATAGCAATTCCCGGTACCTTTCAAAGGAACATAACCGAAATAAATAGCCCGTTCATCTTCTTCTCCAACTTTCAAAGGTCCATTACACACTGCTTTTGAACGTACTTCACTCAATCCCAACAAGTGCCCGACCTCTTTGGTCACTTCGTTCTGCAACAACTCTTTTGCAACTTCCTTTGAGTAGCGGTCTGTCCGAATACGTGAATCAGTTGCACCGCACGTCAATAGGTAATTATCCAGCAGCCCCTTCATAAAACCATGCCCTATGTTCAGTCGACATGAGAGAATCTCTCCTGTTCGGGGATGATGAGTCAAGCTACTTTTCACTCCCGGCATTCGTAAGTCATAAGAGATAAAGACAGATTGCTCCGCCGACACAACTCTACGGTCAGCGTATTTTACCTGCAAAACCGGATGACGTAACCCCGCTTTGCGGAATGCTCCGTTCCACGCTTCTACTCCCGACTTCACCGCCTTGAAATATTCTTGCGGGAAAAGCGTGTCCACATAAAAGGTTAGCGGCTTTGCCAAATCCCAACGAAGAATCAACGAGTCTTCCACCATACAATAAGGATCTTGCGAATAATCTTTAAAATGTAAGGTACGGTAAGGTATTCTGTTATCCGCCAAACGAATCCTGTCCTTCTTCTGCGGAAGCAGACGGAGCACACAAGTCACTTCCAGAGGCATACTGCCATCAGGCAGTACTATTGCCGAACTAGAATACATATATCTTTCCGCCTCCACTCCATGATAGCGCTTTACAGTGAATGATACTCCCTCATCAAAAGGATGTATTCTCACCACTTCGGACAAGGCGGGAACGAGCGAACGAATAAAACTATACTGATAACTGAACCATTCGTCTCCATTCAGCAGATATTCCGTGATCCGAATGATAGCTCCCCGCTCTCCGGAATAGGACACTACCGAATGGCTGATTCCCTCCGGCTGTACATTGGACAATGAAAAAGCCTGCTGATAAACACTTTCCGTATCTAGTATACGTTCCATATAAAACGGCTGCTGGAAGCAGACAGTTCCTTCAGTAGGAGAGGTGATACGCACCACTCCCAAACCATTGGCGGGACGACAGAGCAAATCAAAACCTCTGTCGATCTGCGCACTGATTTGCATTTCACGGCCAATATATTCGGAAGGTATCTCCAAGTATACTTCTCCGTCCGCCACATAGACGGGGAATACTCCATCTATCTTTTTCATTCCTTCAACGAAGAACTCCTCAAACGGTCTGACTGTCTCCTGTGCTTGCACAAATGCACCGACACACAGTAATATAAAGAATAGTACTCTTTTGTTTTTCATAAATCTCTTTCTATCCCTTTCTCATTATTAATTTTCTTCAATGCCTGCCTCGCAGCTATCAATAACCGGGACGAAGGTACCTTCTCCGGGTTTTCCGTCAGTTTCAGCAAACTACTTACATACAGTGTCTGTATCTTATGCTTTGCAGCATCCACTAAAGCGGAATCCACTGATGTACTGTCCGTCCTTTCCGTAAACAATCCCTCATGTACACCCTGCAAAAATTCATCTACCGAAAGCATACCCTCACACGCATTCTCCGATTCCTCCACTTTCCGAAGGGAACGTATCAAATCCGGCATCAGTCCCTCATAAAAGTGTTCCAATTCTTTAGCGGCATTCAATTCCAAAGGAGTAGTGAGCGATTCGTTAAACAGCCACACTGGCGGTTGTAAGAAGTAGGTTTGCACGAACTTCAAAGCCTTCCGGTTATAATCCGCTTTCTCCGGCAGGTAGATATTATCATTCTCCAAACCGGCAAGGCGCTTTCCGCCAAAATGCGACAAGACATGCCGAACCCAATTTATATAATGCTGGATGATAGACTGATAACGTCCTTGCAGCACATGTAAAGAGACTTTATCCGTCACTCTCCAAGCCTCCGGCTGCGCACAGATATACTTCAGATTCTCTATTCCCTGCGCATTAATGGCGACATGATCATTGCCTAAATCTTCCATCTGCGACTCCACATCTACTCCTGCCGAAAAATGCAGCCAAGGGTTCTGCTGCTGTTTTTCATTCCATGACCTTCTGTTCTTTTCCCTTTCCCTAGCGTCCTTTCCCGGAAATATCCGATAGCCCCATTCGATAGCCCATCTGTCATATTTACCAATACGGACACGCCTGTTCTTCAGGTCGACTTTATCGCCGGGCCGCAACGCATAGTTGCAACGCACATAATCCATGATGGAAGTTCCTATCCCATTGCGGTTCAGAAATTCATTATCCCGCAATTGTTCTATGGAATAATGAGAACTACCCAGAAAGTTGTGTTCCAGTCCCAATGTATGACCTACTTCATGAGTCAGCACCAGCTTGATAAGTTCATATTGCAAAGAATCCGGCAATACGATGTCCCATGCTTGAGGATCATTGGCACCGCACTGGGCAAAGTACCATTTCTGTACCAAATTCAAGACACTACTGAAAATGCCGATGTGGCAGGCGATAATCTCACCCGAACGGGATTCGCAAGGAGTAGGGCCGTACGCATTGTTCAGACCGGATATCTTCCATGAAATGAACGGATAGCTGCTGTCATAGATACTAAACTCCGGATTTTCTTCTGCCGTAGGTGCCAGACACGCATCTATCGCATTCTTAAAACCCGCCTGTTCAAAAGCCGGTTGCCAGTCGCGTACGGCTTCAACGATACAGTTAATATACTTTTCAGGCGTATTGCGGTCTATATAGAAAATGATGGGTTGTACAGGCTCCACCAATTCCCCTTTCATATACCTCTCTCTGTCTTCGGGACGTACTTCCAGCCGCCACCGTTTAATAAATGCTTTCCGACGGGAAGGGTTATCTCCCTCGAAGACCTCTTTTCCAATAGCAAAATAAGAACCGCCATCAGCCGTGACTGCCTCCAAAGGTTGCTCGGACAGTAAACGGATACACAATCCCGTATCCCAATCACCTATATAAGAAGGAGTTTCCGGCTGTCCCGGCAGTCTTAACGATGAGCTTCCGTACTTACGGGATATATGGAACAACAGACGATCTTGATAACCGGTGATTTCTTTTATGTGGTCTTTATCCCTCTGACGCGAACCGATCGACAAATCGAAAGATACGATATCAAGCGTAAACAAAGGAAAGTCTTTCAATATTGAACCTACTTCCACCAATGAACTTCTTTCACTTTTTGCCCGAATAGGCAACGCTTTATAGAGCCTGTCATTTCCTCGTTGGGCAGCGATACGAGCATATGTTCCCACGGTACCCTCTACTATTCTTTCATTCAATGGGTCTACCATCCACAATTCATCTCCCCGCTTGCGGAGACTGAAGAAAACAGGACCTATCATATCGCCTGCATAACCGAACTTCTTCTCCATATCCCGATAGGGACGGGCAGGAGCCGCCAAGATAGTGGTAGTAACGGCAAACTCACGTCCCAGCAATGAATCGGGTACTTCCCAATAAAGGCGATCACCATTGCGATAAGTGGTGAACATACCGGGAATGACTTCCACAGAAGATTTCTCTCCCGTTGATAAGTCATCTTTTGCCAATGACTCTTTTTCAAGAAAAGCAGCAATGTCCGGCTGCTGCCCGTACACACAGGAACAAACAAAGACAGACATTGCTATATTGATTATTCTTTTCAGCATAAGAAGTAATACATATCATTATTCATAATTGTAAGTGATATCCACTATCTTACCAATAGGCTGATTAGGATCTTCGTAAACACAAACACTTCTCTCTTCACGAGAAATATCACCTGCCATTGTTAACTGTATTTCTACAACCACCCCCTTCTCACCTGTATTGATACCAAGCCCAAGACACATTCCTAATTTTTCCTTATATTCTCCCTCCACTTCCTCATCATTTTCTTCTCTCACACTTTCGGGATCCTTAAATTTAAGACTAGCAATTTGTGCCGATGAATCGACTTCATAAGCATAAAGTTCTGTCACTTGCCCACGGTCAAGGTTGATACGATACAATTTATTACCGGAAGCCATAAATATGATATTTGCCGTATAGGCATAAGAAGCAGCAAATTTAGCTGTTTCTACATCCACCTCCGAAGGGACAGCTATTGTATATTTAGCAGCGCAAGTAGGATCCTCATTTTCCCAATCCGCACTAAACTTAAAGATCGTGAGTTCCTTTCCGTTGAAAGGAGCAGTGATAGCATAGGCATAATTGCCATAGCTTCCTCCGGTAATTATATCTTTCACTTGTAACGACGGGTCTATGGCATCCGGATCAAAAACATTAGCGTCATCTTCCATTGAATAAATGCTCACCGGCTTTTGGTCGCTCCAAGGAGTTCCAAACCTACGTATATTTTGTGTAGCCTGATTCCCCATATAATCAAAAGTACCAGGAAGAGAAGCATTAAGAAAACAATGGTTTACTTTATCGAAAAACAACAACCCACCTTCATAAGAACCAAAAGCGGAAATAGCAGGATACTCGTTACCGCTTTTCACTGAGTATGGAACGCAGAAAGCATCCATAAAAGCACAATATGCCTTTCCATTATTCACAAATAATTCACCATGAGTACTCATTTTATAAGACTCAATCTTTAAAGATTCTCCCTTATTGACCGGTTCAAAAAGTATTTTATCAGATCGGTATATTGGTTTCAACGTACTCGGAGTAAATAATGACAAATCACAATCTGTGACTAACATCAATGCCGGAATTACCTTAAAGCCCAAAAAAGATAACATGGTTGCCAAATCCGAATTTCCATAATTTTTTCTTGCACTAACAGCCAAAGGTTTTCCATTAAGTGGAAAAGCCTGATTCAATTCCGACTTAAATACATCAGAATAAACATAATACCCCTCCGGAGTACCTTCGATAGCTCCTAATATACCACTTTCTTCTTTTTCTTGTAATACAAACCAACAAGGATTTAAAGGTCGAATAATAGCAACTTCCCCAGTCTGATACCAAGTTGTTCCGTTCTTCCTATCTGTAACTACTACCATTAAACCTATATTTTCTGATTCATAGGGTTCAACCGTTATCTTACATTCTTTTCCTACAGAATAATCTTCATAATCGATCATTCTTTCCGAACCGGCCTTTACTCCTTTCTTGGTCTTTTTCCATTGAAATACAAGATTGGCTTCATTCTGCTCTAACGTTTGAGAAATCTCCGGTACAATAGATACTTCCACCGCTTCGTCTTTCGGCATACGTAACTTTGTTTCAGGTATTTTGACTTCCATTGAATTTACTTCATGATAATCATAATCCCCTTTATCATCATAGCAGCTTATCTGCAACAAAGCTACTACAACAAAACTTATTATATAGATGATATACTTTTTCATAATAGTTTCTTTTAATCTTATTCAAAACTTATTTCATTTCCATCTTCATCCAAAATAGGAGGGTTACCTTCTGCTTTATAATTTGCATAAGCATCTACAACTTTAGCCTTATCGGCATCAATATCTTCTACATCTTCCGATGTATGTCCCAATATATCCATCATAAACATATATTTGGCATCACTATAGTCTCCCCATTCCCAATCCCACTCATCAGGTTCAATTTCCCATCTCACAGAAAAAATTATCTGATTCTTTTCTACCAACCCTTTATCAAACTTATGTGCAGAATTATCTAAATCAAATTCGAGATTACAACCATATAAATTCTTACCTTTCTTCATTTCCGGACGAGTAAATCTAAAATAAAAGACCTGATGGATAGTATCCAAAGAAGTATATGTATACTTATCGTTCAATAACACATCTACAGAATTTTTATAATTACTGTTCGGAGTTACTTTTACACAAAAATCACGGCTTTCTTTCAAAAGATCCCCTTGAATCTGTACGGTAAAACTATCTACTGAATAAGGTTCTTTCTTCACATAATCTGTATCAATAAGAATACGTAAATGTGTATTTCCATAAAAATTAATACGAGGTGTCTGATTGTACAGCTCTATTTCATTTTCACTGCACCCCATATATACACCACTGATAAGAATCAGTAAAGCAAAATATATAATTCTTTTCATAATGCTTTATCATTTAGAGTTATTTCCAAAAATATACTCATTATCCGGCAGAGTCACCTGATAATGTGCATCGGTCATAGCTTCTACTCCACAACCATAATAAGTACTATAATCATGCGCTTTCAAGAAATAGAAAAGTTGCCCCTCGGCAAAATACTCTTTTCTATATTCTTTCATAATTTCATTGACGCGCTTAGTCTGTTGCTTATTCTCTTCCGAAGCAGCATCAACATTATCATAGCCATCGGTTAGAATCTCGTCATTATAAGAAATGCCCCGCGCAAAACGGATTGTATTCAATGCTTCGGCGCTCTCCGAAGGAATAGTGGCACATTCCGCTACGATATAATACATTTCCGGCAGACGAATCAAAGGTACCGCATTAGCTCCAGAATAGTTATAAGACACTGTCAGCGGCTTTTGATTATACTTTCTACTAAAAACGACTCCGCTTCCGTCTGAAGAATTTACGACAGTGAACATCACAGCCAAACGTCTCCAATCCGTATTACCGGCTCCTTCAGTTTCATAAAATAATTCATAATTTTCTTTTGAAGTCATGAAGTGATATTCCGTATTGACACTTTCCATATCCATACCATTATCCGAAAGTAAATTAGAAAATTCATTTACTGTTATTCCGAAAATCTGCTCTGCATATCGTATGGAATTATAATTAGCAGCCGTTTGTGATTTATATAAAGTAAAATATTTAGAAGCTCCAATTACCTCTCTGGCATATTCCACAGCCAATTTCCGGCTTTCCACATCCCCTTTATAACAATATACACGAGCTAACATTGCTTTCACAGCATACAGATTCATCCTGAACTCACGATTCACAAGAAAATGATTCTTATCTTTGTATGCTTCATTTTCATGATCTGTAAAAAAGTCACACGGGTCATTCTCTTTCAGAAGTTTTTCAGCCTCATTCAAATCTTTCAAAATAGCGTTTACCACTTCATCTGCTGATAGAATAGGAGTAGCATCTTTATTGAAAGCTGTACGATAAGGAATAGCCTCAGACGCAGGATTCTTTTTATAAACCGGACCAAACAAACGTAATAAGTCAAAATGAAGAAAAGCCCGGAGTCCGAGAGCTTCTCCTTTCATAGTTTCATAAAATCGTTCCGTTACCAATACGTCTTTATTCTTATCTACATATTCCAGAAAATTATTAATATTGGCGATGATAGTATACATATCTGCATAAATCCCGTTCTTTTTACTTAAGAACTGATTTTCATAATCAAACACAATACTTTGATTAAAAACGGTATTCGTATTATAACCGGGATAATTTGTATATAAACCTGCCAATTCATCCAAATATCCATAAGTCAAATCTCCGGCATATAACTCTCTTGTTCCTAATTTTAAGTAAATACCCGTAAGAGCATCCTTGAACCCGGATTCCGATTCAAATTGCTTATCGGCAGGAATAGAAGTTTTCGGAGAGACATCCAACCAATCACTGCAGGACACAAGCCCCAGCACCATTGTCGTTAATAGTATATATATAATATGTTTCATACAAATATGTTTTTAATTAGAAACCTACATTCAAAGAAAATGTGAACTGACGTGAGTAAGGATAATATAAACCTCTTTCACGTTTTACAGTAGACAAGTAGAAGAAATCTTCCATATTGAAAGATACCTTAGCCGAACTCAATCCCCAATGGCCGATAAACTTAGTATTCGTACGGTCCATACGATAATAGACCGATAAAGAACTTCCCTGAAATACATTTTCATCCATAATAAAACGGGAAGTAGCCTTCGTTTCCCATCCCGTAGAATTAATAGCACGGAACTGTGCCTTATCACCCGGGTTCATCCAACGGAGTTGAGATACTCTGCGGTCAGCATTATATTTCAAATTCGCATTTTCCACTTTATCAAGTAAAGTCTGATTGTATACCTGACCACCAAACTGATATCTGAAACTTACATCGGCTCCCCATCCCATATAAGTAAAAGAGGAATTAATATATCCTTGCCATTTAGGTTCCGTATTACCAATTGGTACTACATCATTCGCATTCCAATTGACAGCACTTGTCATTTCTCCATTGCGTTTCAACAAAATTTCATCTCCAGAAGCCGGATCAATACCCAACGAACGCACTACCCAAATACGGGAAAGAGATTCTCCTTCTTCATAGCGGGGTAATGGCATATCTTTTAGCTTTAATGAATTCTGATCATTCATGTGTTTCATCGCTTCTGATATTTTTAATAATTTGTCAGCATTATGCGAACCGTTCACCATAATGGTCCAATAAGCTTGTTTGGCAGTATTCTTATAAGGAATAGCAGAAAGACTGATCTCCCAACCTTTATTCTCTATCTTACCGATGTTCTCGGGATATTGGGGAAAACCAACGGAAGGTGCAAGACTAACCTGAGTAATCATATTATCGGTTATTTTACGGTAATATTCTATACGAGCGGTAAAACGCTGGTCAAATAGTCCCAGTTCCAACGCTAAATTGGTACTTCTGGTAGTTTGCCATTTTAAACTTTCATTGTGCATTGCCAGAATCTCCGAACCGGTAGCATCTGATGAATAATAAGGCAGCAGCAGGTTAGCATATGTATAATACCCATGTGCCTGATAAGGGTCAAACCCTTGTGAACCGGTAGTACCATAAGTACCTCTCAATATCAGGTCGGAAATAAAAGAGACGTTTTTCAAGAAGTTTTCTTTCTTTAAATCCCAGCGCAATCCAGTCGACCAGAAAGGAGCCCATCGATTATCTTTTCCAAATTGAGAAGAACCGTCCAAACGTATATTGAAATCAAACGAATACTTATATTTATATGAATATCCTCCGGCTGCTACCCAACCGATAGACCGACTGGTGCTTTCCAAACCGGTTACTTTTTCATTATACTTTTTACCAAATAATAAATTATCCATATTATCATTCGGGAAACCTGTAACATAGTTACCAAAAGTTTCCGAAGTATTCTCTAATACACTCATACGGGCATTAGCTGTCAGATAATGATCTCTCAGTTGTTTATTCCAACTTCCTGTTAAATCTACTCCCCAACTAACCGATTCACTTTGGCTTCTGCGATAATCACCTCTCAGAGTAGGATCAGTCACATCATCAAACGCAGTATGTTGTGCAGGACGGAAAATATCGCGATGTCCTACACTTTTCGATAACGAAAACGCACCTTCCAAACGAAGTTCTTCAGTAGGATTGTATTCTACTTTAAAAAGCTCGCGTACAGCAAAATTCTTACTTTGATCCTTACTGTTGAATGTAGTGTTATACATCGGATTCAAGTAATTCGAATCACCTCCTATTCCTTCAAAGTTATCCAAACGTTTTTGAATTTCTCCATCTTCTCCATAAGGACGTAAATAAGGGTTCAAACGGGTATATTCACTGAAACTTCCCCACGGAGACTCATTAGCAACCGAATTATCAAGAGTTATACTATTCTTCAACAATACTTTCTTCAAACGATACTGAAAATCCAATGAACCTGTCAATACATCACGCTTACTGTCTTTCATTACACCCGGAGAATTATTATATCCGACATACATCCGATAGCGTAATGCCTCATCACCTCCTTCCAAAGTGACAGTGTGGCGTTGTTGAATAGAAGTCTGTAAAGGCTTATCCAACCAATATGTATTTACTCCCGCCAATACTTCACGCAATTTAGACTGATAAAGTCTCCACTTTTCCAGTGTTTCCCCGCCATACGTATAAACCCCTCCTTTCAATTCCGCATCCAGTTTCTCTCTTGCATCCATTAAATTATATCCTGTCAAATCCGGAGTTTCAATACGAAGTTCACCTCCGTATGTAACCCAGATACGTCCGGGTTTGGGAGTTTTACTTTCAATTACGATTACTCCATTCGCAGCACGCGAACCATATATCGCTGTAGCGGCAGCATCCTTCAACAGAACAATAGAAGAAACGCGGTCGGGATCCAAATCGGCTAGTGTCTGTATACCAATTTCAAAACCATCCATAATCAGCAACGGTTGATTTGCGTAAGTTTCATACTCACCTTGAACGGCAATAACATCATTATTGGCCGAATTGAAATCAACCGCACCTCTTGATTCCAAATCCATACTGGCACCGCCGCGCATACGCATATCAGGCAAATTGTTCGGATTGGAACCCATGTTTATATTATCAACGATACGCAGTCCGGGAGCAACGGCAGCCAATGCTTTAGCCACATTGTTTGTACTGTATTTTTTCAAATCCTCCCCTTTGATAGTGACGGACGAACCGGTAAAACCTTCTTTCTTGCGGTTGAACATACCGGTCACCACTACTTCGTCCAATGCTTTCGTGTCTGTTTTCATCACTACCGACATATAAGAAGTGGGATTCAATAACTGAGTCTGCATACCCACATACGATACTCTGACCTGATTATCTTGTGGAACATCGGAGAGTTTAAAATTTCCGTTATTATCCGTAATGGTACTGATATTCGCATCCTCCACCATAACGGTCGCTCCAATCACCGGAAAGCCATCTTCTTCGGAAAGCACTTTTCCTTTTACTTCCCGTATCACTTTAGCGGTCTTTTTCGTGATATTGATAAACTGGCCGTCGATGTGATATTTCAACGGGTGCTTTCCTATAATCACCTTCAATGCTCCGTCGATTGTAGCTTTTTCCACTTTGCCTGTGGCTGTGTAAGAACTGATTTCATCGTAGATAAAAAGTACTTTATATCCCGATATTTTCTCCAAACGTTTAAAAACAGAAGGCAGCCCTTCGTTTCTAAACTCCATCGTGATCTGCTTCCCTTTTTCTTCTTGCGCCTGCGTATGCAACGAATATGCAAAAAGAGAAAGCAAGAATAAAACAATGAACTTCTGTGCCCGATTCTTTTTCATAAGCCTGAATAATAGTTAAGTAATATTTCATTCTTTAAATTGTATACGAAGTTTAAAAAAGAATGGTTACCCTTAAAAGGAGTTATTTTTCAGAAATATACTCTTTTATTCAGATTTATGTCTTTTTGCTCGTCTTTTATTCAATAATAAGCTTTCCTGTTTCCAAAGAAGCGGTAAAGCTCTCCATACGATTCAATAATTCGATCAGATGATAAATATCTTGGTGACGATTTGCAAAGAAATGCATCCGATAATCCATAATTTTGCTATTACGGAACTCTATATCTATATTATACCACCGTCCTATCTCTTTCATCATGTCAACTAAGGCAACATTGTCGAAATAGAAAAATCCTTCCTTCCAATACAAGAATGACTCTATATCAACTTCATTTACAACGTATGCTCCATCAGAAGACAAATGCGCACTCTGTCCCGGTTTCATTTCCACGGCATGTACTCCACAAGTATCGCTAACCGCTACTTTCCCTTTTATCAGCGTGACACAAATTTCGGCAGGAGAATAACTTCTAACGTTAAACTCGGTCCCAAGCACACGAACCTGTGTATTACCGCTCTTTACGATAAAAGGATGTCCGGTATCTTTAACCACTTTAAAATAAGCTTCACCTTCCAACGTAACCACTCTTTCTTTTCCCTTGAAAACCGTAGGATAGCACAAACGGCTGTCCGAGTTCATCAGTACTTCGGTGCCGTCAGACAAAACAACCGTAAATGTTTGCCCCCTAGGAATACTCAATCTGTGTATTTGAACTTTAGTCTTTCTTGTTTCCTTGTTTTCAGTCTGCACAGGGCGATAACCCACTCCTTTTGAAGAAACTTGGGCAATGGTAGAAGGAAATGTTTGCACAATTTCTTCCAGAGGCTTGGCTTCTTTTTCATCGTCTATCTGCAAAGTGACTTCCTGAGCGGAAGCTTTTGCCTGAAAGACTTGAATATGTTCCGGTTCCGATGAAAATAACATCCCACGCAAAACCAATACAACGATAACCGTTGCCGCCACTCCGGCAAAACTTATCCAAAAGAGAGAAGTATTTTTTCTGTGCTTATTATCTTCAGAATGTTTACGATGAAAATCAGCCAGCTCTTTCTGTGTATCAATTGCCAGTGTATTTTTCGCTTTCCGCATCTCTATGGCAAGCTCCGCCATATCACTGCATATCTGCATACATTCTTCATCTTCCTTTAAACTTTGTATCTGTCCGGAAGTGACACTGGAAGTATCCTCCATTATTTTCAGAGCTTCTTCTTCCGACTTACTTATATTTATATCTTTAGTGTCCATAAATCATTTATTCGATATATATATTTACGATTTAAAGTTCATCTTGGTTACCTTTTTGCCCTAATTCTTCACGGAGAATACGCAAAGCTTTCACTATATTCTTATGAATAGCAGCTACACTGACATTCAGTTCTTCCGCCACTTCTTTATATTTCTTGTTCTGAATGTAACACGCTTCCAGAATCCGACAATTATAAGGTGTCAGCTTTTCCATCGCTTTGCGAATAAGTAAAATACGATTGTCCGACTCATGAGAATGGGATTCTACGATCCGACTTGCCAACTGCGAAGCAAATTCCACATATTCTTCATGGATGTTTTGCTTACGAAGGTAATCGATACAACGGGTACGGATAATTGTATAAAGATAAGTCTTTGCCGTAGTTTCTTCTATCTTATCATAATTGCGCCACAAATACTCAAAGGCATCACTTACGATATCACGACAGACTTCAGCATCATTGATGAAATAGTATGCAAAATATACAAATTGCGCATACCATTCATTAAACATTTTGTCAAAAGTGGCTTTATCTTCCATGAATATCGTAGTCTCTTATTGTTTTTCCGATTGACAAAGATAGTTTAAAACTTAATACGGAGTTGCATTTGCACATCTGCTTTTTTATTTCCGCGTATAAAATCATTACCGGAACCTATCTCGTTACGATCCAAGTAGACCGTCTCTCCGAACTTGGTTATGAACAACCAGTGTTTGTTCGGTTCATATCTCAGCCGAATACTGTATCGAAATCCGCATCCTTGAAATGAAGGAGTATAAAATGTATAGAGCAGCCCTTTCTCGGATGCATATACGCGCGAATCATAACTGTCGGTATAAAAGTAACTGCCTTGAACGTCAGCAAACAGCCTGGCCCAAGGCAGTTGGGAGGATATCATCTGTGTAAACTGATATCCGATGTTAGCAGCTCTGTCCTGAAAATGAAAATGATTATAATCTAAAGTTGTACGACTGCTAAACACTTCTTTCAAAGAATAGTTCAAACGATAACGAAGTTGGTGATGAAAGACAGGAAGTGTCAATGCTCCTTTACTATCCGTCCAGTCACGCTCTTTTCGTTTATAACGGTACTTCAAATCCATCGAAATATTATTTTGCGGAGTAAAAGTAGATTGAAGCAGTACATCCGCTCCACGAGAAGCTTTATTGACTCTGTTTTTTTTCCACGGAAAGAAAAACAAGTCGAATGAAGCAAAAAACCTCCAACGGGCAAAAGGAGAGGTTTCCAACCCGAAATAATATCCCTGCTCATTCTGAGTCGTACTTCCTTCCCCAAAAGAATGAGCGAACATTGCCCAATAATTATAGGAATAGAACCGGTGTATCAACATAAGTCTCGTGTTCTGAACCGGTGAATATTGCAAACGGTTCAAAGAAGCCCAACCTTGTTTTCCCATCGCCGTCTCTCCCTGAAAAGAAAAACGATACCAGCGATAAGCATAATCTACTCCCAAGTTATAAAAGTTATTCCCACGAAGATTGTATTTGGAATAGCCTGTTAATTCCGGTTCATACGGTCGGTTGAAAACATAGTAAATACCGGTGATACCCAACTTGATACGGTTCTGTTGATAAGTTATATTTCCACCTGCCGACTGTAATGTGAACAAGTTCCGCTTGTCCGCTTCTTTCCGGCTCCGGTGCAGTCCGGTTTTATAAATAGATGTAATCTCTCCGTCGGTTAGCACTCCATCCTTTTTCCGATGTGAATAAAATGCGGAAACATCCCAATGATTATCTACACTCACCGTAGCCGCCACTCCCCGAAAGTAATTGTATTCGTCCGTAGAAGAGTGTTTCTTTATTCCACCGCTACGATTATTGAAAGAAGAAGCATAGATCGTTTTCCCCATCAGATAATCCGTACTAACCACTAACCCTTGACCGAAACTTAACCGATAGTTACCAACAGCTAATGTTTTCAACCGACCACAGTTTTTCAACAGCAGATAAAAAGAATAATAATCATATCCGTACCGATTATGCAAAGCTCCGAAAGGCTCTCCCGCATCTTTCTCGCCAACCACTCCCGCATAAAGCCGATCACTATATCGAAAACCATATTTCACAGAGTTATAAACAGAAGGTCCCAGATAGGTATGTTCATAACCTTTACGCTTATAAAACGGTATATCCATGCGGGTTAGCACTTCATGCTTACCATATTTAGCTGCACTTTTCAACATGGTTTTCCACTGAAAAGCAGGCTCATTGTTAATAGCTTCTACATAAACAAAAGGCAATAGATACTGGATAGTCTGCCTGTCCATATCCTCTACCAACTGAAGTTCATAAATGGTTTTCATCTGTCCGTGAATATAGATATATGCCAACAGATGTTCGATCTGAATATCGCTCAGAAAAGGAAATTGTTCAAGTTGTTCACGAGTGGCGATATTCAAATTAACCGGTTCTTTCAAACGGCCGGAAAGTTCTTCCAATTCATTTTCCCAATTCAAGGTATTCACAGAGTTATCAATATCATTATTAACAGATAAATCTTCGAGAATATCCTCTAAAAGACTTTCAGCGGGGTTTTGAGCACTACAAGCAGGAATTATGAACAGGCTGTTTATAATACTTATCAACCGGATTAGTTGAGTAGTTTTCATCAATAAAAAGTATTTTATTCCTTGCTTTCTTTGCAGACAAGGGCGCAAAGATACTTTAAATAGGTTAACATCTTTGTGAAAAGACTAAATAATAAAATTTTAGTTCTATTTTTGTACCGTGAAAAGAAGGCTTAACATAGTAGTAATGACGCTGTTTGCCATCGTTTGCTGTTCGCTGAAAACGCAGGCGCAGGAAAAGCAAAGCATCAATGGATACTTGGTTCCGATGTGTATCTACAATGGAGATACGATTCCATGTGTCCAGTTAAGAACTGTGTATATCTTCCGTCCGCTGAAATTCAAGAATGAAAAAGAACGCAGAGAGTACTATCGCCTCATACGCAACGTGAAAAAGGTATATCCTATCTCTAAAGAAATCAACCAGGCTATCATCGAAACTTACGAATATCTTCAAACTCTGCCCAATGAAAAAGCACGCCAAAAACACATCAAACGGGTAGAAAAAGGGTTGAAAGAGCAATATACCGCCCGAATGAAAAAACTCTCTTTCGCACAAGGGAAATTGTTGATAAAGCTAATAGACCGCCAAAGTAACCAAACCAGTTATGAACTGGTGAAAGCATTTATGGGACCTTTCAAAGCAGGATTCTATCAGGCATTTGCCGCACTGTTCGGTGCTAGCCTGAAAAAGGAATATGATCCGCAAGGAGAGGACAAGCTAACAGAACGTGTGGTGTTGATGGTGGAGAACGGACAAATCTGATACATTATCCACTAATTCACAGAAGCTATTAACTCAACTGTTGATAACCGAATTGCCGGCTATTAATAATTGAGTTTTCAAGTATTAATAACTGACCTGTCAAGTATTAACAGTTGAAAACTCAGCTATTAACAACTGACAAGCAACTTATTAATAACTGTTCTAACAGCTATTCACATTGAAGTTACCGGATAGTTATTAACAAAATAAGAACCTTTAATAATCAGAGAATTAACTAAATAATAAACCGGTTATCAACCATTTATTAACCAACACGGAATTGTGTTCTTAACGTAGTTTTTTGAACAAATCCCAAATGACAATCCCGGTGGTTACCGAAACATTCAAGGAGTGCTTGGTTCCGTATTGGGGAATTTCTATACAGCCATCCGAGTGGTTGATAACTTCCTGCTGCACTCCTTTCACTTCATTTCCCATCACAATGGCGTATTTTTTAGTCTTATCCAATTCGAACTTATCCAACATAATGCTTCCTTCCGCCTGTTCTACGGAATAGACAACATACCCCTCTTTCCGGAGGTTATCAACCGCATCAACAGCGTTATTAACATACTTCCAATCGACAGTGAACTCAGCACCCAAAGCCGTCTTATGCATTTCGGGGTGTGGAGGAGTGGCCGTTATGCCACAAAGGTAGATACATTCAATACGGAATGCATCCGATGTACGAAATACGGAACCTATATTATGCAGACTACGAATATCGTCCAGCACCACTACCAAAGGCAGTTTTTCGGCTTGTTTGAACTCTTCGGCACTAATACGGTTCAACTCTGTTATTTTCAGTTTACGCATACGTCTTTTCTTTATATGATGTTCTTGTTTCCTTTATATTGCGTTCTTGTCGCAAAGGTAACTCTTTTCTGTTAACAGAGATGTTGATAACGGTTTAAAACCTGTCAAAACTATCGGCAAAGATTTTGAAAAATAATTCTTGCATTATTCAAAAGAAGATATAAGGAGACTTCTTTATGAACATTCCAAAAAATAAACTCTAAACTTTCTACACAGACATAAACATATTTTTCAGCACTTATCTGCCTGTTTATATCCATAAAGTTTTTAACTTTGCACTTTATCAACAGGGAGTTAATATATAACTTCAATTTGAGGATATTTCCATTGATAATAAAGCAAGTAGGATAAGATATCTTCTTATTTATTCAGTTTATAACGGACTCATAAAGCAGAAGTATAAACTAATAACTTATCAGGCAAGGAAAATCGTATTTATTTGCTAACATTATTAACAGGCTATCATCATTAACAAAGGATTTTTTTTAAAAAGAAGGAAAAAAGAATATAATAATGAATGAACTGATAAAAGCTATAAACGAGCTGAAGAAAGAGAAGAATGCAATCATTCTGGGGCACTACTACCAGAAGGGTGAGATACAAGATATCGCCGATTACGTTGGTGACAGTTTGGCGTTGGCCCAATGGGCGGCGAAAACGAAAGCAGACATCATCGTGATGTGCGGTGTTCACTTTATGGGTGAAACGGCAAAGGTTCTTTGTCCGGAGAAAAAAGTATTGGTTCCCGATATGGCGGCAGGCTGTTCGTTGGCAGACAGTTGTCCGGCGGATAAGTTTGCGCAGTTTGTCAAAGAGCATCCCGGATACACCGTTATTTCGTACGTCAATACGACAGCTGCCGTGAAAGCGGTAACGGATGTAGTGGTGACTTCCACGAATGCGAAGCAGATCGTGGAAAGCTTCCCCAAAGATGAGAAAATAATTTTTGGTCCGGATAGGAATTTGGGAAATTATATCAACTCAGTTACGAACCGCAATATGTTACTTTGGGACGGAGCCTGCCATGTGCACGAACAGTTCTCTGTTGAAAAGATTGTGGAGCTGAAAGCACAACATCCCGAAGCATTGGTGCTGGCACATCCCGAATGTAAGAATACGGTATTGAAACTGGCGGATGTGGTAGGTTCTACGGCTGCTCTGTTGAAGTACGCCGTGAATCATCCCGAAAATACATATATTGTGGCTACCGAATCAGGTATCCTACATGAAATGCAGAAGAAATGTCCGCAAACAGTGTTTATTCCCGCTCCTCCGAATGATAGTACGTGCGGCTGTAATGAATGTAGCTTTATGCGGTTGAATACGTTAGAGAAGCTGTATGAGTGTCTGAAGAATGAGTCGCCGGAAATTACGGTGGATCCGGAGGTAGCGAAGAAAGCTGTGAAGCCGATTCAACGGATGTTGGAGATTTCGGCTAAGCTGGGATTATAAAATTTAGAATCTAATATACTATGAAACTAAAATCATTCTTATTTTTTTTGTTATTGGGTTCTGTTTCTATTTTACAGGCTTCCGATAGGCCTCTAATTAAGATAGAAACAGAACGGACCAGCCTGATCTATCAGGTGGGGAATAACGGGCGTTTGTATCAGAAGTATCTTGGTAAAAGACTGAACCATGACTCTGATATACAATTTCTTCCCCAGGGAACCGAAGCTTATCTGACTCATGGTATGGAGGATTACTTTGAACCGGCTATCCACATACGGCATAATGATAACAATTCTTCATTGCTGCTTAAGTATGTGGAGCATTCGGACGAACCGAAAGGTGACGGAGTCAACGAGACGGTGATTACACTCAAGGATGATAAATACCCCGTTACGGTGAAGCTTCATTATATAGCTTACGGCAAAGAGAATGTCATCCGTACTTTCAGTGAAATCAGCCATCAGGAGAAGAAACCTGTTACCCTTAGCAAATACGCTTCTTCCATGCTTCACCTGAATAGTAGCAGATATTTTCTGACTGAATTTTCCGGTGACTGGGCACATGAAGCCAATATAACTGAAAGGGAACTGGATTTTGGTAAGAAAGTGGTGGATACAAAATTGGGCACACGTGCCAATTTGTTTGTTTCTCCTTTCTTCCAACTGTCTTTAGGTAATCCTTCACAGGAGAATACAGGTGAAGTGCTTGTAGGTACTTTGGGATGGACAGGCAATTTCCGTTTTACTTTCGAGGTGGACAATAAGAACGAGTTGCGCATCATCAGTGGTATTAACCCGTATGCTTCTGAATATAAACTTCCCGCCAACGAAGTTTTCCGTACTCCGGATTTCTATTTCACTTATAGTTGTCAGGGTAAGGGTGAGGCCAGCCGTAGTTTTCATGATTGGGCACGCAATCATCAGGTAAAGAAGGGTGGTGAAACACGCATGACTTTATTAAATAATTGGGAAGCGACTTATTTTAATTTCGATGAAAATAAACTGATCAGTCTGATAGATGAGGCTACCAAATTGGGAGTGGATATGTTTCTGTTGGATGACGGCTGGTTTGCTAATAAATATCCTCGTAGTAGTGACCGTCAGGGATTGGGTGACTGGCAGGAGACTGCTGATAAGCTACCGAATGGCATTGGTCGTTTGGTCGAGGAGGCACAAAAGAAAGGCATTAAATTCGGTTTGTGGATAGAGCCGGAGATGGTGAATCCCAAGAGCGAGCTTTATGAAAACCATAAAGATTGGGTGATTCATCTGCCTAACCGCGATGAATATTATTTCCGCAACCAAATGGTGCTTGATCTTAGTAATCCGAAAGTGCAGGATCATGTATTCGGCGTGGTAGATAAGTTGATGACCAAGTATCCGGGTATTGCTTTCTTCAAATGGGATTGCAATAGTCCTATTACAAACATTTATTCAATGTATCTAAAAGAAAACCAGTCTCATTTGTATATTGATTATGTGCGTGGACTCTATAAAGTGTTGGACAGAATCAAGGCGAAGTACCCTGATCTTCCTATGATGTTGTGTTCCGGTGGTGGCGGACGTTCTGATTATGAAGCCTTGAAATATTTTACAGAGTTTTGGCCAAGCGACAATACTGATCCTATCGAACGTCTTTTTATCCAATGGGGATTTTCGCAGGTATTTCCCAGTAAAACACTGTGTGCTCATGTTACCACTTGGAATCGTGGAACCAGCATTAAGTTCCGTACGGATGTTGCTATGATGTGTAAATTGGGATTTGATATTAAGTTGGATGATATGAGTCAGAGCGATCACTTGTATTGTGTTCAGGCAGTCAAGAACTATAATCGCTTGAAGCCTGTTATTCTTGATGGTGATTTGTATCGTCTTGTTTCTCCTTATGGCAGCAACCATACTTCTTCCATGTATGTGGGGAAAGATAAGAAAACAGCCGTGGTTTTTGCTTTTGATATTCATCCTCGTTATGGAGAAAAAACATTACCTGTCCGTTTACAAGGACTGAATTCGGATCAGATGTATCGTGTGAAGGAAATTAACATGATGTCCGGTAGTAGTTCTTCTTTGAAAGATAATGGTCAGCTTTTCTCCGGTGAATATCTGATGAATGTCGGTTTGAACGTTTTCACTACACGACAGTTGAATAGTCGTGTTATTGAAATCAAAGCAGAATAAAATATAGGAGAATATTAAAAGTAAAGATAAAATAGTCTTTGCAGGTTATTTTATCTTTACTGGCTGTACTACCAACTCCGCATTTATAAACTTCTTTTTCGTGATGTATGAAGTATATAATTAATGAGCAAGCAGAGTGAATTACTGTGCTTTATATATTGTTGGAATATGGATTATTAGCGTTGTAAGAACTCACAGAGCTTTTGTATGGCTAATGCACGGTGACTTATTTTGTTTTTTATATCATTTCCTAGTTCGGCAAAAGTCTTGTCATAACCTTCCGGTTGAAAGACAGGATCATAGCCAAAGCCTGATTCACCCCGTTTCTCTTTGATTATCTCGCCTTTTATTATTCCTTCGAAAAGATAATTCTTACCGTCCAATATCAATGAGATAGCAGTACGGAACTGTGCTTTGCGATTTTCCTTTCCTTCTAACTCGTGGAGCAGTTTAAGCATATTGGCTTGCGCGTCATGTCCTTCTCCGCCTGCATAACGTGCGGAATAGACTCCGGGAGCTCCACCTAATGCTTCCACTTCCAGACCGGTGTCGTCCGCAAAGCAGTTCAAACCGTAGTTGTTGTAGATAAAGGAAGATTTCAGCAACGCATTTCCTTCCAATGTATCGGCTGTTTCGGGAATATCTGTGTGGCAATCGATATCATTCAGGCTTAACAATTCTATTTGATCTCCCAAAATGGCTGCTACCTCTTCCAGTTTATGGGCATTGTTAGTGGCAAATACAAGTTTGCGTTTCATCATTCTTTTTTATTTCAATAGAGTTATTCAATAACAATCAACTGATTATTTCAACTTGTCGAATCCTTCTCCATATACTCCGATAACGGAACTTTGTGAGATAAATGCATTCGGGTCGATACGTTTTACCATGCGGAAGATGTCTAATGACTGGCGTTTCTTGGCGAGTACCACCAATACTTTTACATCGCCTTTGCTATACCATCCGGTGCCGTCGAGTACCGTTACCCCACGATTGGTATCTTTTATGATATGGTCGGCTATTTCATCGTATTTCTTCGAGAAGATAAGAAATTGAACCGATTGACGGGCACTGTTGATAATCCAGTCTAATACGACACCAATAATGAACAGTGTGACAAAACCAAAGATAACACGGCGCCAGTCATGGAATATAAAGTAGCAGGAACTGATGATGACTACGTCACAGATCATGATCATTCTTCCGAGTGATACATCTTTGTATTTGTTGACGATGGCTGCAATGATATCCGTTCCACCGGTACTTCCGTTATAATTGAAAGTGATGCCCAAACCTACACCACACATGGCCGCTCCGATAATACAAGCCATGAAATCTTGTCCGGGTCCAAGCAATAACGGTTTGCCGTCCGGTGTCATATCCGGTGCCACTATATAATTGTTGACTATCAACTGAAAAAGCCAAAGCAGGAATGTCAGCATAAAGATGGCGTATGTAGTCTTTATACTGAATCGGGGACCTAGCATACGGATGGCAAATGTCATCAGAACTGCATTGATAATAAAATATGACCATTGGATCGGAAATCCGGTTGCATAATAAATAATAGCTCCGATACCGGTAGTTCCACCGGTCGTTATCTGGTAGGGTAGTAAGAATGCCGCCCATCCCAAAGAATAACTTATCAATCCGAGAGTAATGTAGATATAATCTTTCACTTCTCTCATTAATTCCGCCTTTTCCAGTTTATACATAAAAGTAGATTTATATGATAGTTTCACCACAGATTACCGCAGATTATCACAGATTTATTAATTCGTGATTTATCTGTGTAAATCCGTGTAATCTGTGGTGAGACAAATTAAAGTACGACGTTTACAATCTTCTTCGGGACAACGATAATCTTTTTCGGTGTCTTGCCTTCGATCCATTTTTGCGAACGTTCGTCAGCCAATACAGCCGCTTGAATAGCGTCCGATGTTTCATCTGCTGCAAATTCCATATTGAAACGTGCCTTTCCGTTGAAAGAGATGGTATAGTTGATTGTGTCTTCTTTCAGATATTCTTCGTTGTATGCAGGCCATTCGGCATCACATACGGAAGTTTTGTGTCCGAGTACATCCCACAACTCCTCGCAAACGTGGGGAGCAAAAGGAGCAAGAACGACAACAAGCTGTTCCAATATCTCTTTCTTGCTGCATTTCAGATTGAAAAGCTCATTTACACAAATCATGAATGCACTGATAGAAGTATTGTAAGAGAACTGTTCGATGTCTCCCGTTACTTTCTTAATCAGTTTGTGCAAACTCTTCAGTTCCTCTTTCGTTGCAGGTTCATCCTTCACCAGATATTCGTCTGTACGACTGTAGAACAATGACCAGAATTTACGGATAAAGCGATGTACCCCGTCTATTCCGTTGGTATCCCAAGGTTTGGATTGTTCCACCGGACCTAAGAACATTTCATACATACGAAGTATATCCGCACCGTATTTGTCTACAATCATATCCGGATTCACTACGTTGAACATGGATTTGCTCATCTTTTCAACTGCCCATCCGCAAACGTATTTTCCGTCTTCCAGAATAAACTCTGCCGTTGCATATTCAGGACGCCATGCCTTGAATGCATCCAGATCGAGAATGTCGTTGGATACGATATTCACATCGACATGGATCGGAGTGACGTCATACTGATCTTTCAGATTCAGAGAAACGAATGTATTGGTATCTTTGATACGATATACAAAATTGCTGCGTCCTTGAATCATGCCTTGATTTACCAATTTCAGGAACGGTTCTTCTACAGCGGAAATGTTTATATCATGCAGGAATTTATTCCAGAAACGAGAGTAAATCAAGTGTCCGGTAGCATGTTCGGTACCACCTACGTAGAGATCTACGTTCTTCCAGTACTGGTCTATTTTCGGGTCGACCAATGCTTTGTGGTTACGTGGATCCATATAACGGAGATAGTAAGCGGAAGAACCGGCAAATCCGGGCATTGTATTCAATTCTAACGGGAAAATGGTAACATTGTCGATCTTCTCGTTTTCTGTGATACATTTGTTTACAGTATCCCACGCCCATTTGGTAGCGTGACCCAATGGAGGTTCGCCTGTTTCGGTAGGCAGGAATTTAGCTACTTCCGGAAGCTCCAATGGCAGACAGCTTTCGTCAATCATATAGGGCATTCCGTCTTTATAATAGACAGGGAACGGTTCTCCCCAATAACGCTGGCGTGAGAAGATAGCGTCACGCAAACGATAGTTCACTTTCACACGTCCCAAGTTATGATCTTTCACATATTTCTTGGTTGTTGCAATGGCTTCTTTGATAGTCAATCCGTTCAAAGAAAGGTCACAGTAAGGAGTTACGTCCGGGCGCGGAGAGTTGCAGACGATACCTTCTTTTGCATCGAAACTTTCTTCGCTAACGTCACAACCTTCTACCAACGGACGGATTTCCAATCCGAAATGTTTGGCAAAAGCATAGTCGCGGCTATCGTGAGCGGGTACAGCCATGATGGCTCCTGTTCCATATCCTGCCAATACGTAATCACTGATCCAAATAGGTACTGCTTCACCGGTAAACGGATTGATGGCATACGCTCCACTGAATACACCGGTAACGCTACGGTCGGCGATACGTTCGCGCTCCGTACGTTTCTTGGTGCGGTCGAGGTAAGCATCTACTTCCGCTTTCTGTTCGGGAGTAGTGACTTGTGCTACCAGTTCGCTTTCCGGAGCCAATACCATAAAGGTAACGCCGAACATCGTATCTGCACGGGTAGTAAAGATAGTAAATTCAAGATCGCTGTCTTTTACTTTGAATTGTATTTCGGCACCTTCCGAACGGCCTATCCAGTTCTTTTGAGTTTCTTTCAGTGAATCAGTCCAGTCGATAGTGTCCAATCCGTCCAGCAGGCGTTGTGCGTATGCGGATACACGCAGACACCATTGGCGCATCTTTTTCTGAACGACAGGATAGCCGCCACGTTCGCTGACCCCGTCCACTACTTCATCGTTTGCTAATACGGTTCCTAGCTCGGCACACCAGTTTACCATCGTTTCACCCAGATAAGCAATGCGATAGTTCATTAGGATTTCCTGCTGTTCCTTTTCACTCTTGGCATTCCATTCTTCAGCGGTAAAGCTGAGTTCTTCGCTGCAAGCAGCGTTCAATCCTGCAGTTCCTTGACTTGCAAAAGCTTTCTCCAGTTCTTCGATTGGACGTGCTTTTTGTTCATCGTTGCAATAGTAGCTATTAAACATTTTTTGGAAAGCCCATTGTGTCCAATGATAATATTCCGGATCGCAGGTACGGATTTCACGGCTCCAGTCAAAAGAGAAACCGATCTTGTCCAACTGTTCGCGGTAGCGATTGATGTTGTTGACAGTAGTGATAGCGGGGTGTTGTCCGGTCTGGATGGCATATTGTTCTGCGGGCAGACCGTATGCGTCATATCCCATCGGGTTGAGTACATTGAAGCCTTGCAGTCGTTTGTAACGGGCATAAATATCCGAAGCAATGTATCCCAACGGATGTCCTACGTGTAGTCCGGCTCCTGATGGGTAAGGGAACATGTTTAGTACATAAAATTTTTGCTTTGAATCGTCTTCCTTAACTTGGTAGGTTTTCTCTTCCACCCACCTTTTCTGCCACTTCTTTTCAATTTCTCTGAAATTGTACTCCATAGTGATAAAGTTTTTATTTATAGTGATTTATATTGTTATTTCTAATTCGAGGCACAAATTTACATGTTTATTTTCAGATAACCACGCTTTCTCTATTGACTTTATCGTTTTTATTTCGTATATTTGGAGAAATTAAAAACGGAAAAGTAATGATGAGATATATAAATATTGTGACATAAGTTCAATAGGTAGATGTGCTGAATGCATAACTAGGATAACGAATGGGCAAGAAACAGAGAAGGTTCTTGCCCATTTTTGGTTCGCCCGACATGGGTATAGTCTAATGGGTGTAAGTCCCTAACGCAGCCTTATAGCGGCAAGCGTACAGCCGAGGGCAAGGGTGTCCGTAGCGATGCGGAATCTGAAGGAAGCCTTAGGCAAAACACTGACCTGACGTACAGAAACTTGATACTAAGGCATAGGAGTGTGGGTAAGTCTGCCAGACAAGACAAAGCCCTATAGCTATACGGAACACTCGATGTAAATCAAGCAGGTATAAGTGTGAAAGATTATGTTCTTAATCGGGGAGGTCTCACGGATGTGTGATGCATGTATATAGATTGCAAAACACGGAGTAAAGCTTGCTGTGAGAAATCAGCAGAGGCCATAGTACCTGATTTTTTTTTAGGGAAGGGCTGAATCGCAATAGCTATAAACACGTAACTAACTCCAAATAGGAAAGAATGCATAAAACAAGAGTCATAAAAGTACACTTGACTACCCTCAAAAGAATGAGACGGAATCCGAAGGCTATGAGGGAGTGCAGACCTATACGGGCATGAAAGACGGTAGTTTGATAGCAGTGCAACCAAATAAAGATGATTTAATGAGCCGAATTCTTTCCCCCGATAACCTCAATCGAGCCTACTTACAAGTAGTGCGGAACAAAGGTGTTGGAGGCGTTGATAAGATGGATTGCAAACAATTGCTTCCATACCTTCGTCAACACAAGGCAGAACTCATTGAGTCGATACGCATCGGAAAGTACAAACCCAATCCAGTGCGTAGGGTAGAGATACCCAATGACAACGGTAAGAAACGGCTTTTAGGTATTCCGACTGTTGTTGACCGCTTGATACAACAAGCCATAGCCCAAATGTTATCACCTATTTACGAACGTCAGTTCAGCCATAGCAGTTTCGGTTTTCGCCCCAATCGTAGTGCGCACGGAGCATTGCTCCAAGTGTGCCGATATGCGAGTGAAGGCTACAAATATGCTGTATGCATAGACCTTGCGAGATTCTTTGATACGGTAAACCATAGTTGTCTATTGAGAATACTATCAAGGACAATTAAGGACGGACGAGTCATTTCGCTTATACACAAATATCTCAGAAGCGGAGTAATGATTGGTAAGCACTATGAACGAAGCATGGAAGGTACCCCTCAAGGTGGCCCTCTGAGTCCTCTGCTCAGCAATATCCTGCTGAACGAACTAGACAAGGAATTGGAAAGACGAGAACACCGCTTTGTTCGTTATGCAGATGATAGCATGATACTATGCAAAAGTAAGAGGTCGGCCGAACGTGTATGCGTAAGCATAACGGCATTTGTTGAGAAGGAACTACACCTCATTGTTAATCATGACAAGACAGAAGTAGGTTATATACGGGGCATGAAATACCTCGGCTACTCCTTCTATTTCACGAAAGGCAAATGTAGATTGTGTGTTCACAAGACAACAAAAGACAAGCTCAAACGTAAGGTCAAATCACTAACCGGACGTAGTAACGGCATGGGCTACGGCCAGCGTAAAGAAGTACTTTGGCAAACCTTCAGAGGTTGGATGGAATACTTCAAGTATGCTGATATGAAAGGTATGCTGATTCCATTAGACCAATGGTATCGCAGGCGCTTGCGTATGTGTATATGGAAATGTTGGAAGAAAGCAAAGACTCGTTTTGCAAATTTGCAGAGGTGTGGAATACCGAAAGGTAAAGCTTGGGAATGGGCAAATACTCGTAAAGGGTATTGGCACATATCCAAAACTTATATTTTGCATCGGGCGTTACGTGACGAATCTCTATTACAATCGGGATATCCTTTGTTAAAGCCTCTTTATGAGCAAATGCATATAGATTGCGAAACCGCCACGTGCGGAACCGCTTGCGTGGTGGTGTGAGAGGTCGGAAAACGAAAGTAGGAAGAAAACTACTTCGTTTTCCTCCTACTCGATTGATTGAATCAGATAGGGATATTTATAATTTGAAATGCATTACCTAAGTAGCTTTAGCCGATTTTCATCTAACGTAATTTCATACTTTTTCCCTTTTACAGTATTGAATGTGAGTATACTATCTTTGTACCTCAAAGTACAAAGTCCTCCAGATTTAGAAAGGATGTAAGCTTTTTCTAGTCTTCCTTTTTTCCATGAAATTGAAATCTCGTAGTTTCCTTTAGCACATATTCCACTTATCATACCATTTGACCATACATCAGGTAAAGCTGGAAGTAATTGAATGGTTCCAGTATGGCTTTGTAGTAGCATTTCGGTAATACCTGCCGTGCCACCGAAATTTCCGTCAATTTGGAAAGGCGAATGAGTATCCCATAGGTTGTCTAACGTACTGTTACTTAATAAATTGTTGTAAAGTTTGTACGCATGATTTCCGTCTTGTAGTCGTGCCCATTGGTTAAGCTTCCACCCCATGCTCCAACCTGTACCGCCATCTCCACGATGTTCCAATACTACTTTAGCTGCTTTTGCAAGTTCAGGAGTAGTTAGTGGAGAAATAGTATGTCCCGGATGTAAACCGAATAAATGGTTGACATGACGGTGTTCATCTTTCGGATCGTCTATGTCTGTCGACCATTCCAATAATTGTCCATATCGTCCTATACGATATGGCATTAGTTTTGCTAGTATATTTTTCCATTGTCTGCGTTCTTTACTGTCTACTCCGAGCACTTTGCTTGCTTGTATAGCATCTAATAAAATTTCACGTACTACAGCATGTGCGAAGGTGACTCCTTCATCCACCGGTCCGTGCTCGGGGGAGGTAGAGGGAGCAGCTGTATAAGTACCGTCAGGTTTATGCCACAAATGGTCTACAGTAAATTGTGCACTACTTTTGATTAGCTCATAGCCGACTTCTTTCAGGAATTTCTTGTCGCGAGTATAATCATAGTATTCCCAAATATGTGTGGCAAGCCATGGACCAGCGGTAGGATTGAGATTCCATTCCATAGATTTACTGGATAGAGGTGCGGTGAATCCAAAAATATTGGCTGAAATAGAAGCTGTCCATCCACGGGCATTGAAATAGGCTTGTGCTGTTTTCTCACCAGGTTTTACCAGACTACGTATAAAATCTATTAACGGCCATGTACATTCTGAAAGGTTTGTAGAACACGCAGGCCAATAATTCATTTGAATGTTGATATTATTGTGGTAGTCTACCCGCCATGGACCATCCAGATTATTGTGCCATAATCCTTGCAGATTGGCAGGCATATTACCTGGACGTGAACTGGCGATGAGCAGATAACGTCCGAATTGATAGTACAATTGTTCTAATTGATAGTCCGGCATACCTTTTTTATAATTATCCAAACGTTTATGGGTTGGCAAATTAGGGGTACTGATTTCCGGATTGATTTGCAACTGTACCCGGTTGAACAGAGCTGTATAATCTGTTTTGTGATTCCTTAGAAGTTCGTCATATCCTTTTTCTAGGGCGTTATCCATCATAGTCAGAGTTGTTTGCTCCGGGTCCTTGCCGACATAGGTTTGCGGATCTTTGAAATCTGGGTTAAAGTTCATCTTATAATCGGTATCTGCTGTAAGTAGGAATACCACCTCATCCGCATCTTTTACTATAATACGGTCGTTTTCGACTTTCAATGTTCCTCCTTTATGAACAGTCCTGATTCGGAAAGCAAATTTCATTTTGTTATTATTGAGAACTCCGGTATAGACTAAGCCGTTACTGCCATCTGCTGAAAGATAACTTTTTGCTTCACTGTTGGGACAATAACTGAGTACGAGATTTTGTTTTCCTTTTTTATTGGCAGTGAACCTCATGGTCATAACACTGTCAGGGTATGAAATGAAATATTTCCGTTGATACTCTATTCCGTCTTTGTCGAACTGTACTACAGCCATGGCTGAATCTAATGAGAGAATACGGCGATAGTTCCTCATATTAATTTCACTAAGTCCAGTTTCTATATAAAGTTCTCCCATCGTGGTGAAAGAACCGAAGCGGAACGGAGTCTCGTTATTTTCTTCATACGCAGCTAAGCCGTTGAAATTTTCTCGAGTGAGATGCGTCGCCTTTTCTTTATCTCCAGCTAAAAAGGCTTGTCGGATATCCTTTAATATATTTGCCGACTGCTTATTTACGTTCCAGTAATATTCGGCTCCTTTAGCGGTATTCGGACCCCCTTTCCAGAGTGTTTTTTCATTCAGGGTAATACGTTCTGCAGATATAGATCCTAGTATATTTGCTCCCAGACTACCGTTACCTATCGGCAAAGAACTGTTCTCCCATGCTTCATCAGGATTATTGCCCAATCCGGAAGCGCGTAGCCAAATAGCTCGATTGTTCAAATCATTAGGAGTATCAAACCATATGGAAAGTCCCTGTGTATAATCAATCGTTTGGGATGATGATATGGGGACTAAGAGAAATATGGAAAGGATAATACAATAGCATTTCTTCATAATATTCATTCATTTCATTCTACATCTGAAGTTATTGGTTGTAGCAGAAACGAGAACTTATAATTTGCATAAGGCAAACGATATTCTTGTAATGGTAATGCTCCCCAACTATTCACACAACCCAAACCCATTTGAGCTTTATCAATACATACATTAATATAGTTATTGGGTGGTACTAATTCTGAATGCCGTTGGTCTTTATAATCACCGTCATCTAATGATTCAATAGAGTAATATAAGGCAGACATCAGATAGGGATGTTCTCCTGTAAAGTTTAAACCATCACCAGCTTTATCTGTTAATTTCCACCATCGTATATCGCTTTTGGTTCCACATTCTTGTGGACGAATATAAGGATAAAATTGTTCATCCACGATTTGGTTATATTTGCCGATCCAAGCTGCATGTTTTCGGTCTGAATAGTTCTCAAAGGGGCCTCTGCCGTAGTAGCGTATCTGATTTAGTTCACGAGGCATTTGTAGTTGCATTCCAAAACGGAATAAGTCAGGCATGTTAGCAGACTGTTCTGTAATCATTTCTTGTGTTACTTTTACAATGCCGCAATTGCTTATTCTGTAAGTTAAGTGAAGTTTTGCCTTTACATTTTCTAATGTATGCTCTGCTGTGACTATGATTACCCCATCTTTTATTTTGTGTTCCAATTTATTTAAATAAATATTCGGATTTTTCCATACAGCATATTTTTGTTGTAGTGCTGCACCGAAATCATTATCTGTCGGAGCACGCCAGAAGTTAGGCGTTAGTTTGCCGCCTTCTATCAACATTTGTTTCCCTTCTACGTCATATCTGCTCAAATAACCATTATGTTTGTCAAAGTCAATACGGAAATTTTCTCCTTCTACAATCAAAAAATTAATATCATTTTCATCAACAGTGGGTGTGGCTACTTTTATATTCGGTTCTTTTTGATTTGTTAGAACTGAAGTATTATATGGATGAACGACTAATTGACTTTTTGCTACAATATGCCCTGCAGGGAGTAATGTTTCGGGATGTTTTAATCTGAATGTGATATTCAAAAGGCATTCTTTATTTGAAGTTTGTTCTACTTGATAACCTAATGAAATAGAGTTAGTTTGCTGAGGAGCAACGTTGATATTTTCTATCATTCCTTTCTGTATAGTTTCTCCTTCTTCTTGCAACTCCCATTCCATGTAGTAAGCACTAAGATCTCTAAAGAAATTCTCATTATATATTTGTATGATACCTTTTTTTATATCTACGGGAGTTGCCCAAATGGATTGTTGAATATATCCTACCTCATACATGTGAGGATTGGGTTTTCTATCAGGACTGATTAGTCCATTATCCATGAAATTATTATCCGATGCATCGTAATTATTCCAATCACCTCCATAAGCATAGAAGTGAGTACCGTTTTTATCTTTCCAACGGAGAGACTGATCTACAAAATCCCAAATAAAGCCTCCTTGATATTTGGGATAATGACGTATTAGGTCCCAATATTCCTTGAATCCTCCCATAGAATTACCCATAGCATGGGCATATTCGCATTGGATCAAAGGTTTCTTTGCATCACTCTCACAATATTTACGATTGGCATCGTAATCATGATACATCGGGCAAAAAATATCAGTATATTCATTTTCTTTCGCCTGTTCGTATTGTACTAATCTGGTTTTATCTTCATTTTTTATCCAGCGATAACAGTTCTCGAAGTTTTCTCCGAACCCAGCTTCGTTTCCTAACGACCAGAAAATAATGGAAGGGTGATTATAACTACGTTGTACATTACGCTGATTACGCTCTAAATGAGCTTTGGCAAATTGTGGATTTTTAGCTAATGTCTGATTTCCTCCTATACCATGTGACTCTACATTAGCTTCAGCTACTACGTAAATTCCATAACGATCGCACAAATCATACCAAAAATTGTCATTAGGATAGTGACTGGTGCGCACAGCATTGATATTGAATTCCTTCATAATCCGGATATCCTGAATCATTCGGTTCCGTGAAACGACATATCCTTTGTCCGGATCCATTTCGTGCCGATTGACACCTTTGAAAAGTATTGGTTTGCCATTTATCCATACTTGAGAATTCTTTAATTCAATTTTTCGGAAACCTACGCGAATCGGAATTACTTCTAATACATGATCCTTATCTTTCAACGTAGCTGTTAATGTGTATAATACGGGTGTTTCCGCAGACCATTTTTGAGGATTTGTTACTTGCATTTCGGTTACTAATTTACCTTTTCCTTTTACTAATGCGGAAGCTATCTTTTTACCTGACGGATTCAGTAATTTTAAGTCTATTGTACTGTTACTGCTTGTTTTCAGTGTGATATTCAATGTTGCATTTTTATATTCTTTATCAAGGTCTGGTGCTACACGAATATCTTGAATATATTTTGTGGGGCGGGCATATAGGTAACAATCACGTCCTACTCCTGCAAGACGTAAAAAGTCTTGGTCTTCTAAATACGAACCATCGCACCAACGGAAAACTTGGAAAGCAATTAGATTTTTGCCTGGTTTAAGAAACTTGGTCAGATTAAATTCAGCTTCTAGTTTACTGTCTTCACTATACCCTACAAAACGGCCGTTTACCCAAAGGTAAAGATTAGAGGACACAGAACCAAAGTGTACAAAAATCTCCTTTCCGTTCCATTGATCGGGAAGAAAGATTTCTTTCCTATATGAACCTACCTGGTTACCTTTTACCGGAACTGTTGGCGGGTTACTGACGAACTGATTGCGCCATGCATAGCCATTGTTTACATACAAAGGCTCTCCATATCCATTCAGTGCCCACATGCCAGGAACTGGTATATGTCCCCAACTATTATCATCATAATTTACCTTAAAAAAATCCTTAGGTCGTTTATCTGCATCTTTTACCCATAAAAACTTCCATTTTCCATTCAAGGTCATAAAGTTTTGTGAATCTTCTTTGTATCCTTTTAATGCGGAAGTTTCATCTTGATAAGCAAAATAGTGAGTATGCATATCTGCCCTGTTTATTTCATTAATAGCAGGATCCTGCCATTCTGTGAAATTCTGCGCTCCGAGAGAGGTGCATAATATAAAACCATAAGTAATAAGTATATTTCTTTTCATAACTTAATAGGAAATTAATTCTTTAATTTTTAAAGCAATTGGTAGGTTGTGGACCCATAGTTAATATGAGTTTACCTCCTTTTACAATATCGTTATAGGTAAGATAGCATTTTTCATGAGGTTTTCCGTTTAACTCAGCTCGCTGAATATAAATATTTGTAGGTGAGTTGTTGATTGCTTCGATTACAAATACTTTTCCTGTTGCTGTTAATGTATCTAGTTTGATCTCTATTCTATTGAAGACAGGACTAGTTATTTCGTATCGTAAGTTTCCCGGACAAATAGGATGAATCCCAGTTGCAGCCAGTACATACCATGCAGACATCTGTCCCACATCTTCATTGCCTACTAACCCTTTTACAGAGTTATGATAAGCATTCTGACAAATGTCACGTGTCCACTTTTGCGTCAACCAGGGGACATTTAGATAATTAAACAAAAAAGGTATGTGGTGTACCGGTTCGTTGGCATGATTATAATATGCGTTCCAAAGATAATCTTTTGGTGTTTTCTCGAACATAGCTTGCAAATCTGTTAATACCTTTTCACGTCCTCCTAACAGTTGGATCATTCCTTTCACATCATGTGGTACAAACCATCCTTGTTGATAGAGATTACATTCCATGCAACCATACCACTCCTCCAATCGTCCGGCTTTTGGAAGTGGCATAAAGTCTCCCTTACTATCACGGGGGCGAAACCAACCCCATTCGGTGTCGAATATTGTGGTGTATGTTTTAGCTCTTTTATCGAAATACTGACTCTCTTCTTTTTTACCTAGCCATTCAGCCAGACGAGCCATACACCAATCATTGTAAGCATATTCCAATGTCATTGAGACACCGGTTTTGCCTGGTGTATAGCCATAATCATTATTTCCGAATAGGCGGGAAGTGTTCAATGCATATTGGTAAGCTTTTTCTATATCGTATTCTCTTATTCCTTTTGAATAAGCATCGCATAGAATTGAAATAGCCGGATTACCTAGCATACATCCGGAAAAAGCATTTAAAATCTCCCAACGTTCTAAATATTCTTTACCACTTTGTTCTCCAACTTCAACCAATGAATTAATTAAATCATTGACTAATGTAGGATTGATAATTGTTTGTAGAGGCATTTGGCTTCGAAATACATCCCAACCGCTGAAAATAGTACGTTTATTAAATTTTTTGGTTTGGTGAATTTCTCCGTCTGCTCCTAAATACTCTCCATTTACGTCACTACAGATACGAGGATCAATCAGAGTGTGGTATAAAGCTGTGTAAAAGACTGTTTTTTCGTCCTCAGTACCTCCTTCTACTATTATTTTTGATAGCTGTTCATCCCACATTCGGGCACAGGTCTTATATGTTTCGTCAAAATCCCACCCTTCCATTTCCGTATGCAGATTTTCTTCTGCATTTTTCAAACTGGTGAATGAAATGCCGCTCTTTAGGATAATTTGTTCATCTTTTTGGGTTTCGAAATCAGCATAGAAACCAATATGTTTACCTTCACATTCTTTTATTGAAGGAAGAATTTCCGCTTGTTTTATCAGCTTTTGATAATTTTTACTCTCTATATTTTCACGTTTGCGTTTATAATAGTCGGGAATTTGTGCAGACCACACTCCGTGTGAATTGAATGGACGGGAGAATTCCGCAAAAAAATAAACAGTATAATCAGCTTTTCCTTCGCCGTTCCCCCAACCACCTCCTTCGGGTGTACATTTCATCCATCCACGAATTCTTTGATTGTCGATAACTTCAATGGATTGTAAGACTGAGGTTCCACCTACACGCCGTGCGAGGTCTATCTGTATATGTGCTTCTTTGCTTTCCGGGAAAGTGAAGCATAGCATACCACTGTGTGGCAACGCTGTGGCTTCTACTTGGATGTTGTAGTCTGTTAGTTGTACAGAATAATATCCTGCGGAGGCAGTTTCACTTGCTTTGTTGTAACGGGAACGATATCCTTCTTCCGGATTATCTAATGTCCCGGCAAATGTTTTTACTTTTCCTATTGTTGGCATAACAAGGAAATTGCCCAAATCTCCATACCAACCAATTCCTGACATTTGTGTGAAGGCAAAACCTTCAATGGAAGTATGTTCGTCACTGTATCCGCTACCATTGTCTCCTCCGGTAATCGTGTTTGGACTAACCTGTACCATACCGAAAGGTGCAGTAGCTCCGGGAAAAGTTTTTCCCAATCCATGATATGTCCCAGCAGCTTCTGTGTTTGTTGTTGCTCCGATAAAAGGATTAACATACGTTGAGAGTGAAGGGAAAACAGTTTGCTGTTCGCTATTACAAGCAGTTAAAAGTAAAGATAAGTATACGAAAATATGTTTTCTCATCTGGTTTCTATGTTTTATTTAAGGTATGCTTCTAAGTATTTTAGAAACACACCTTAAATCTTCAAGTATATTTATAATGTCCAAAGTCTAAATTCTGCTAAAGCGAAACTGCCGCTAGGAGAATTATCTACAGAAAAACGTATATGTTTAATACTTTTGCCTGTAACTAGAACAGGAGACGTATATGTTTGTCCTACATCTGAAGGCAATCCGGTATCTATGGTCATTAGTTTAATAAAGTTATTACCATCTTCACTGCCATGAAGACTGATGGTAGAAGGAACGACGTGTGCTCCTTTATCACGTGTAATATACTCAAAACGAAAAGCCGAACATTCTTTGGGAAGGGCAAACTGAAGCCAGTGGGGTAATGGTACTCCGACACTATAGTCACTGTGGTAGTAATTATCTGGATTACCATCTATTAGATCTGCCACCGATCCTTCGCAGATGCTATTAGGATGATAAGAAATCATGCTTTCCGTTAATTGAACTTGTTGTAAGTTCGATGCATCAGGCACATAAGAGACTCCCAATAGACAAGAATTTTTAGCAAGATCAATTTCTATTGATTCTGATGAGGTTCTTGTTAACAAAAGAGGAAGAGCATAATTTCCGAAACTCAACCCTTCACGTTTTACTGTGACATGAAGATTATTATCATCTTCAGGGCTCATTTTTACCACCCCTTCATTGGCTATTGTGTAGGAAACATCGGGAAGCATTAAATAATTCACTCCCATTTCCTGGTTATATGTCTCCAATAATGTTTCATCAACTTCTGTATAGCAGTCAAAATCCCATTTGTTTTCAATAGAGAATGCCAATGGTAATTTTAGCTCCATTTGAGCGTCTCCTGTCTCAGAGAAGGAATTCATAATATAGCCGTTTTTCTCGAAACTTACTACAGGAGTAACGACTGTCGGTTTTATGAACATATATTGTTTTTCAGCATTAATAGAATCTGTGGAATTACTCAAAAACAGAGGAACAACATATTCTGTCTCTTCATTCCCTGTTTGTAATGCGTTGACAGGATCTGTATAGAAAGTCATGTCCAGCTTCTTATACATATCAGTAGAGTTGAAGTTGATACGTCCGGTTTCAAAATCGTAACAATTAGTAGGAAGAACTTTATAATGGGTTCCATATATATTGTTGTATTCTGCCAGCATATTTTCATTCATTAAACTCAAATCAACAGAAGTTGATATCTCTTGATTCGTTCCTGCTTTGACAACAGCTATTGCATACGGCGTAGTCTCTTCCGGTTTATAAAGAGGACATTCTATCTCTCCACTGTTTCGGAAATAGAGAATCGTGCTGTAATCATCCCAATATTGTTCCCGATTGTCTTCGCAAGCAATTAAAAAGGCAAATAGGCAAAGGAATAAATATTTTATATATTTTTTCATACATCTATAATCATTATGCTCCTTGTAAAAAGCGTTATTTAATCTGTTCACAATTTATAAATAAGTTTATTATTTTTGTTACCAGCCATAATTTTGAACTAACAGTTTGTTCCGGTCGATTTCGCGTTGGGCAAAAGGATATAAATAATGGTTTTTATTAAATACACGGGTTTCAAACACACTTCTTTCCCAAAATCCATCGGGTGTTTGGGTAGGATCCATATTACCTTGAGGATATGAGGTATTCATACCATACATATTGTCGGCATCTGTCTGTTCGGCAATCATCCATGTGCGTGTGTCGAAGTAGCGGTGTCGTTCGAAAGCCAGTTCGATGCGTCGTTCCTTACGGCACAGTTCTATTAGCTCTTCTGTAGAAGCGTTTGGATAAACTTCCGTTATCGGAGGAACACCTGCTCTATTGCGAAGATCCGCCCATTTTTCCATAGCTTCATTATAGTAGTTATCTGGTAAGGTTACTTCTCGCTTTTTGCATTCCAATACGGATTCGATAAAGTTTAGATAGATTTCTCCCAAACGAAATACCGGGAAAGTAATATTTCCCCAATTATCGCTTGCCGAGTTTTGGTAATGGTCATAAAAACGATTACATAAATATCCGCTCTTCGGATAGTCATGTGCTTTATTTCCATTACCGCCTTTAGCAAATGAGATGGATGTGCTGCTGTTGCCATGTAACCATTTATTGCCACTAAAGAAGACAGTAACATAAAAACGCGGTTCTCTACCTTTATACATGTTAGGAGCATTAATCCAATAATTGTCAAAAGAGGACCAACCACTCGCTGGGTATTCCCAATCGCTTTTAGCGAATTCATTTTCAACATCATAACCGGACTCGTCATCTACTTTAGGCATTCCTTGACTATTATAACCGATAATAGGATAACGTCCGTCGTTCATAGCATAAGCATCTACTAATTGTTGGGTCGGACCGATACCTCCATAAGCTGAACCGGCGATTCCTGTCGGTACTGTAGTGACTCCCCAACCGAAGCGGCTAAAATATCCGTCTGTCCAGATCAATTCACTATTCCAAGTTTGGTAACCAATACCGTAATAGTCCTCATAAGGGTTATTATTTCCTGCACGATATAATTTGTAACTGTTATCCTCAAATACCTTATGAGCTGCTTTTGCAGCGTCAAGCCATTTGTTAGCATCGTAGTTTTGTGGAAATAGAGGTTGCATGGATTGTTCGGGGAAATTCTCACAAACGGGATTTATGATGTTCTTATATAACGGATTACCGTTGAAAAGGTCACGGGCGGAATAAAGTCTTAAACGGGAAATAACAGCATAACAAGTGCCTTGTGTGGCAAATCCCCATTCACTGCTGCTTAAATCCGCTTGTCGTTGCATAGCAGGGTCTTTAGCACAGATATTCATTTCGTCAACCACATATTGTACACATTGTTCCCACGTTGAACGTGGGCGATAAAGTGCTTGTGTACTTGCTGTAAAGTCCAGCAGCTCGTCACCCAACAAGAATACGGGGCCAAAATCACGCATCATCATAAAGTAATAATATGCACGGGCAAAACGTGCTTGAATCTTCCATTTTGCAAGTTCGTTCTTATCAAGCAAAGGATCGGAGCATCTGTCTGCATTTTGCATGAAAATGTTACATTCGCGGATTCCTTTATAGTAGTGGTCCATTTTATAATAAGGGATGCTTGAAGGATTCCATGAACCGAAATTCATGGCGCGGAAGTCACGCTCGAAGACGATACTAGCTTCGTCGGAAGCTCCGATATAAGGGTCGTCGTTACCAATCTCCCGTGAATTTTCTTTAGGTAGGAAAGACATAGCGTTCAACCAATACTGCTTGGTTGTGTTTCTTGATTCCCATATTTTGTCAAACGTTAATTTCTCGTCCTCTTGTCTGTCTAGAAAGTCTTCGCATGAGATCAATGACAATCCGAATAGAATGACAAAAAATAAACCGGATATATATTTCATTCTTTTTTTCATGATACAAGTTATAAATTGATGTTAAATCCTAAAGTGATTACTCTGTTTAGCGGATAACCGGAGCCATCGGAACTTCCTTTTTCCGGATCCCATAATTTGAATTTGCTGAATGTCAGCAGATTGTTGGCTGCTACATAAACACGCAGAGAACGGACTACGTTTTTGCCTAACCATTTTTTAGGGAATGTATATCCTACTTCAAAATTCTTCAGACGTAGAAAACTACCGTCCCGCATCCACCAATCGGAGTTCTGTTTGTTATTGGAGGAACCGGCCTCATTGGAAAGGCTCAAACGAGGATAAATAGCATTTGCATTCTGTTCGGGAGTATTGGTAGACATCCATACATTTCCGTAAATATCCGCATTTACAGCTGAGCGTTCCATGCTGCCACTGCTGAAAGGACTACGCAGAGAGGCACCTGCCAAGAAGAAACTAGTATGGGCTACCCCTTGAAAGAATACATTGAAGTCCCAGTTTCTCCATTGTGCCGTTGCACCAAATCCGTATATAATCTCAGGCATATTTGTATATCCTAAAGCTACTTCGTCTTGTGAGTCGATAATACCGTCACCATTCATATCTTGATATTTAATGTCACCTACGCGATATTCACCGAAAGTCTGTCGGGGGCTGCAATCAATTTCTTCCTGACTATTGAATAGCCCTATTGCTTTGAGCCCGAATGGTTGTACTGAACCGTAAGATCCGAATGGTTTACCGATACGATTCTGGTATTTATATTCCCAATCAGGATCATCATTATTAATCATCTTATTACGATTGTAAGTAAAGTTTCCTCGTGCTGTGATGAACACTTCATTGATTTTTTGTGCATATTCTAAATTTGCATCAATACCTTGATTTAAAGTTTCACCGACATTAACGTAAGGAGTGGTAGAAACTCCGACAATGATGGGGAGTCCTGAACGCTGTAAAAAGATTCCACTACGTTTTTCGCGGAAATAATCAGCTTGTATTTTTACTTTTTCGAATAGTGACAGTTCAAAACCGGCGTTTAATTTTAGCGCCTCTTCCCAAGAAGCAGAAAGATTCTCTACTTCCCCAACAACGATACCTTGTCCGCCTTCATTACCATTTTGCCCATAGTTCCAGCTACCACCGTTTACAATGGTCGATTCATATACCCAACGGCGTTGTCCACCGATGTCATCATTTCCGACTAGACCGTAGGATGCTTTTAGTTTCAGTACATCTATTACATTCGTAACTGGTTCAAACCATTTTTCGTTAGACACCATCCAGCCGATAGCACCGGCTGGGAAGAAACCGAAACGATGTCCTCGGGCGAAGTTTTCCGAGCCGTTATAACCCATGTTGAATTCGGCGAAATAAGTATCTCTGAAAGCATAAGTCAGACGTCCGGCTAAACCTTGATGTTTGTAAGGCAAAGCATCGTCACCATTATCTGCTTGTGTATTTGTATGTATCTTTTGGTTATACAAGAACAAGGCTCCCACACGGTGTTGTTCGTCAAAGATGCGGTTATAGGTTAGAGAGCCTTCCAGGTAAGTAGTCATTGTACCGCTACGCCCTACATTATAGCTCAACTTTTCGTCTCCCGTATGTACCGGGTCCCATATGCCATCGCCATTGTTATCATCATATACCAGGCTGCCGTCTTCTGCCCTTGACCGTGCATGATAAGTGGTCGGTGTCTTTGAACGCCGTTGCCAAGTTGTGTTCCATGCATCCCATGAAAACTTCACATTGGCAGTTAGACCTTCCAATGGTTTCCACAGTTTACCTATGTCTTGTGTAATGCCGATAAGAGACTGAGATGAATTCCAGAATTGTTCCCGATAACCGGAATGTACCAGCAGGTTATAAGGGTTCTGCCCTGCATCAGTAGAAGGACCGGACAGTATTCCGTCAGAATATTGTATTGGGAAGGCATTAGGTGAGGTAGAAAGAGTGTAACTCCATATGTCATCATCGTTGTTTCCATATCCCGGGCCAAATGATTTTTCGTAAATATTTGCCAAGTTTACATTTAACAATGTACTAGGAGTAACATTGACGTCAACATTGGCGCGGAAATTGAACTTGTTATAGCGTAAGGAAGAATTATATCCATAAATGTTACCGGCATTTTTGTAAATAGAATTTTCATGGTAGTAAGAACCGGATACGTAGTATTTTACAATGTCGCTACCACCTGTAATACTTAGGTTGACACGTTGATTTTCAGCCATATTATCAAACAAAGCATCTGTCCAGTTTACATTGGGATAGAGATCAGGATCACTTCCTGTACGGTATTTATCAATTACCTCCGGTGAATAGTATGTGAGATTGGCTGCTTCGTTGTATAGTTCGGCCCACTCTGCTGAACCTAGCATGGAAGGGCGTTTAGTCGGGCTGGTGAAGCCAAATTCTGCGCGGGCATTGATTCTTGGTTTACCTTCCTGACCTTTTTTAGTAGTGATAAGAATAACACCGTTGGCACCACGTACACCATATACGGCTGATGCGGAAGCGTCTTTCAATATAGAGAAAGAAGCTATATCTTCTGTATCAACCAAGTCGAGTTCACGCTCTATGCCATCCACTAGTACTAATGGAGTAGATGTACCTTTGAAAGAAGACACGCCACGAATATAAAACTCAGCAGCACTGTTTTTCCCAGGTTCACCCGAGCGCGACATAGAGACGACCCCCGCCAATTGTCCTGCTAATGAAGAGGATAAAGAAGCTCCGGGTACTTTCAATTCGGCTACATCTATTGTTGAAATAGCACCGATTACACTTTCCTTTTTCTGGCGACCGTAACCTACTACTACAACATCAGCCAATTCATTTGTCTTTTGCTCTAAACGAACAATTGCACTCTGTTGGTTTCCCACAGAAATAACTTGTTCGCCCAAGCCGAGAAAGGAGATTTTAAGTTTATCCGTAGTAGCTACTTCAATTTCAAAACTACCGTCCAGATCAGTAGTGACACCGCGTGTACTGCCAACAACTAGAACAGTAGCTCCAGCCAGCGGTTCTCCCAGGTCATCTAAGACTTTTCCTTTAAAAATCTTTCTTTTTTGTTGTTCAGCATTTTGAACGGTATTTACTCTGTTTTCATCCTTTGATATAAAGACCTGGCGATCTTTAATAGTAAAAGAATTATTTGTTCCGGCAAAAATATGTTTTAATATTTCTTCTATAGTTTTGTTCTTTACATTGATTTTTACTTTGCGGTTGACATCCAGTACATTATCATAATAAAAGAAAACATATTTACTTTGTTTCTCAATTTCAGTAAATATTTCTTTTAATGTACCATTATTTATATTTAGGGATAAAAAGTTGCCTTGCGAATGTACTTCATTGGCAAACCCTATATTGAATCCAACTAAGAATAATAGTATGGTAATCCTTAGTCTTTCGCATTTTTTCTTCCACAAAAAAGCATTTTGTTTCATGTTTTTATTATTAGGTTTAAAGAATATTGCAATAAATTAATTATAAAAAATAGGATAGAAGTTTCAGTTTTATTTTATCAGGTTTCTTTTCTGTTGAGTTCTTTCATAAGCATTTCTTTTTAAGGGTTAATTATTTTCTTTCTTCAAATGTATACTTTTCATCTGTTTTTGTGTAATTTACAGGAACAGTATGTGTCAGTCCTTCTAGCAAAGAATCCAGATCTTCCAGTAAGTTTAGCTTGCCGGAGCATTTGAATGTTGCAATAGAAGGGGGATAACAGATTTCCTTTCCATAATAACGTGAGATACGATTGAGGATCGAAGAAAGCGGTTCACTATGGTAAATGTAGATACCATCTTTCCAAGACGTATAGTCTGAAACAACTACTTTTTTCACATGGACACCGTTATGTTTACTGTGTGAGAACATTTCATTAGGTACTAATTTCACTTCTTCCGTGTCAGCTTTGACAGATACGGATCCGGAGGCTAAGACAACAGAACTTTGTACATCTTTTTTGTATGCTGTGACATTAAATGCTGTGCCTAATACCCGTATATCCATTGTACTTGTTTTTACTATAAATGGACATTTTTCATCGCGGGCTACCTCCATATACACTTCACCATCTACAAAGATTTCCCGTCTTTCTTTTTTGAATTTGTTGGGATAAATCACTCGGCTGCCTGCATTTACCCACATTCTTGTTCCATCCTCGAAAGCTAGTGTGGAACGTTTGCCGTTAGGTACAATCAATTGATTGTAATTCTCCTCTTTGGAAGATGCAGATTCTTGCAATTGTTCTGAATTGACTGTGATATGTCCTTTGGAATCATGACAGATATTGGAGGTTGTCCCTTCGATTGTTATGGCTTGCTTGGGTAAAATGAGTTGAATCTCATCTCCCTGTAAGGTAACTTCTGTCTGAGAAAGTCGTAGCAATGATTTATCAATCGTATCTTGATGATATACATTAATCTTGTTTAGAAGAAGAGGAATTAGCAAGCAAGCAGCTGCAGCTATAAATAAGCTTATACGAATACGACGGACTTTTTGTTTATGACGTCGGTTGCTTTCTACTATTCTTTTCCAAAGTTCTTCTTTTTTAGATGAAGGTATTTGTTGTTGCTTTATGTTGAAAACCTCTAGTATAAAACATGCCTGTTTATACTCTTCAGGTGCTAATTGTCCCGAATGTAGTAGTTCCTTCCAGAAATTTTCAGTTTCAGGTGTCTTTTCTTTATGCGACCAAATGAAAAAGTCATCATTTAGTAGCTTTTGGGCGGAAAAGCCGGTATAGTCTTTTGTTTCAATTTTCATACTTCTATCCTTGTTTTATAGAGTAAACACAAGGAGCTGAAATATATACTCACTATTTTAAGAAAAAAATAAAAAAGTTTTTTAGATAGTTGACGGATTTAAGAAATTTGTTCGTTTATTTTAAGTAGTTGTAAAGAATAGCAAAAAGAGTAGTACATCGTCTGCGGAAAAGGTTTCACGTAATTTTTTAAAGGCACGTTGTACGTTATTCTGAACAGATTGTGTTTTCATATTCATAAGGGTTCCGATTTCTTCATAACTTAGTCCTTCTTCGAAACGATAATAAATGATTTCCTTTTGATGTGGGTTTAAGGTTTGTAACATCTCTAATATGCGTTCTTTCTGAGAAATGTCTTGTTCACGCTCTATCATTCTGTCTTCTATTGTGTATTCTATACGAAATATGGGACCGTCTTCTAGAGAGACAGTGTCTAATTCGTTTCTTAAAGCATTATATAATTGATGTTTTAATGCTGTAAGTAAATAGAACTTCACATTAGCCGTTTTGTTCAAGTTCTTGCGGTTTTGGTAAAGTTTGACAAATAAATCATGGATACAATCTTCCACTAGGCATTTGTCGGTTGTAAAACAAGTGCCGTAGGAATAGAGGGAACTCATGTGCCTATCATATATGATAGCATAAGCTTCTTCATCTCCTTCAATAAAACGCTGCCATAGTGTTAAGTCGTCAATTGGCATATTTATGATTTTTTCAAGTAAAATAATCTAATTTTTTCATTGGGGTATTAACCGAATACTTTCACCGACGGAGGTGGAAAATGTCAGTTCCTTACCTGCAAGTTTCTCCCCCGGTTTTCCGTCGCGTATTAATAACACAGTCTTTTCTTTCCATGGATTAATAATCGTACAGGTTTTCCCTTTTTCACTGAAAATAGAAACATCATATATCGTTTCCTGTTTTAGACTAGCCGAAACGAGAAAAGCTCCCCATGTTCTGATCTTGTTGAAAGAGGCATCTACTCCTTTAGGCCAAACAGAAAATAAGCGTATTTTGTTTCCCACACTCATGCAAGACATTTCGTGAAGAGTGTTGACTACTGTACAGCTATTTTCTATTCCATGAGGGTTGTCCAATTGAAAGCCATTCGGGTAGGTGTGAAGCGCATATTTGTGAAGTTCACTCCAAACCTTTTCCACATTATAGCCCATTCTTACGGCTGCAGGATAGAAACTACTGGTAGAGTTATGATGTTGCCATTGCTGAATAGCGTCAATTGTGTTTATTCCCGCAGCGAGTAATAGAGAATCACTATCACATGTAACTCCGTTGGCAGGATATATCATAGAAAAACTGATACCGTATATTTGTTGCCCTTTTTCGTTTTCTTCGGCACCTCGTAAAAAATATTTTCCATGATGTTTCCAAATTGGCAAAGGTCTCAAACGGTTAATAATATCCTTCCATTTGTCTCGCCTGTCTGCATCTCTACTGAGTGCTTTGCTTAAATCAATGGTTGCATCTAATGCATTTCTCAACAAGGCAATGGACATTCCCGGATTCTTACAAAATCCGGATTTTTCACTGTCTGCATCGTTATAAATTTGATATTGTCCATTTTCGAACACTAAGAAATCTTCCCAAAAATCAGCGATGGCCAATAAATACGGGTAAATTCTTTTGCCGTATGTCAAGTCGTATGTGTGTCGCCAATGTTGTATCATGTTGACTGTTCCAAAGAGAGCATGAGAACGTTGTCTGTAAAATAATCCACCGGATTCTACATCTTCAGGCAAAGTGTAACCGTTATCTTGCATGACAGGAAAATCTCTGGTTACTTCGATCCCTATCGGTCCAATCCCTACGGGGTAAAGAATACCCCGTGTACCGGTTACTCGTTGGGCATACCAGCGTCCTCTATTCATAAAATCAAGTAAAGGAGTTTCTTGACCGCTGGCTTGTTCAATACGGTTAGCACTGTATAATCCATAAAAAGGGGCATAAAAGTTATAATTCAAGTGATAATCTCCGTTCCAACTAGGTTTGTCGGTAGTTACCCAGCCAAAAAGGGCAGGAGGAAATATTTTATCCCGACTGCAAGCTCCCATAGTATATAATCCTTGATAGTATGCTTTCATTAACACCTTGTCATCTAATGTAAAAGAAGACTTATTCCAATAGGATTGCCACCAAAGGTTATGTTCTTTCCATAGACGGTTTGATCGGGAGATATTCATTTTTCCGACTTCTTTCAGTACATGTTTTAAAGGATTTTTCTTTTTGAACTTACTTTCTACTGCAAGAAAAAGGGTGAGAGATTCTCCTGGACTTAATATAATTTCTTCATTACTATTGTTATTGCTAGTTTTTAACGCAAATGCTATTTGAGTAGAAATTTCCGTATCTTTGATGAAAGCTCTTGTCAAGTATCTGGTTTTTCCGATAACTCCTTTTTCTACTTGTGCAACCTCATTGTAAGGGGTATCTAATGTCAGCATAATCTCTAATGAGTCTTTTCCGGAAGCTGTTAATGTGGTAATAATCATATTTTGTGTGGCTGCAACCCAAGAATAAGCCTGACATTGGTTTGTTCCTTGTTTTATAGTACATTTTGTGGCACCATTGTCCAATGTTTGCTCTGCTTCGAAATTCGCATTTTCAAAGCCTTTAATTTTTAAGTCAATGTATCCACCTACTCTGGGACCTGAGAGATGTTCTGCTTTTGATTGTAAGCGCCAGAAATCATTTTTTGTTAAGTAATAGCGTAATAATCCTTTTTCAAAGCCAACACACATTCCTATGTCACCATTACCCATAAGTGGGGCATCGGTGGAAGATTCATTAGGGATGTGCAAGGGAGCTTGTCTCCACACATTTATGTAGGCGGAAGGTTGTGCTGCAATTTCTGATATTCCCAATAGCAGATAGATTATTCCTAAAATATACTTCATGTCTAAGAACTATTTTGATTTAACAAGTTGATAAAGCGTATATATGTATATTATTATTAATCACCCATATAGTTATGGAATAATCCAAAGCTGAGATATATGCACCGTTTTGTGTAAAATATTTGTAAGAATGTCGATATTTACAAGCTATTTAAGAGCAAATTTAATAAATTATCAGATAAACCGGATTTATTTGGGAGACATTTTCTTGATTTCTCACTGTTTTCAATTATTTTTTAATACCATATATTTGGTGTGGTATGCATAGACATAAGCTATTTTGTCTGATAACGAACGGTTGTTTATGTGTGAATTGATATATAATAATCTGTTATTCAATAGTATATCCGTATGATTGAATAAGCATTATAACCGTTCCACTAGAGTGCAACGAACCGTTCACTAGAGTGAACAGATCTCTCTACTGGAGTGCACTGTTCTGTTTACTTTAGTGGAACGATTATTATGTAGGTAAGATTATCTGTAAATGATAGGCGTTTATACTAAAGATATAAGTACATTGATACATCAATAACCGTTCGGTGAGAATGGAAATAGCAATATTTGTTGAGTTGTATAAGGCTATTTGAAGGGAGAAAATATGAGAGATGAGTGAAAAAACTATGAGAGATAACGGGAAAAGTATGAGAGATGCAGGATTATGGAAATATCTCTCATAAACTATCTGTCTGATAATATGTGCTTTATCTATGTTTTATGAGAGATATGAGAGATGAAATGAAAATATTCATTCGTGTATGCTGAATTCAATTTGTAAATGCGACACCTCCTTATTTTATAAGTTCAATTT
>ENA-UOIV01000054-UOIV01000054.1-human-gut-metagenome-genome-assembly--contig:-C59-NODE-54-length-130306-cov-22.617892_pt1 | contig 130306 bp, 128 predicted proteins | sample MGYA00242333_ERZ723880 | MGnify/ENA metagenome assembly ERZ723880 | reverse complement strand
CTCGCTCGAGCAGCCGCCGAAAATCACCGCGATCTTGAGTTTCCTGTCCATATATAAAGCCTCCTCGTATAATAAGTTTCAAAGTGGATAAATCAGGTATCAGCAGGCTCTGGGATGCCCGTGATACAATAGCTGTAGGACAGCAGGGTCAAGCTCAGAAGCCTCCAGTTGAGCCGCAAGGCTGCTTCAAGCAAAGTCTGTCCCCCTGAGCCGGAAGTTAGCTGCAAACTCATTGGCTGTTTGCCGGAGGCAAGGCCGCCCTTTCAGCAGTAAGGGATATCGCATCGGCCTTCTCCGGAATGATTCTGATACGCGAGGTAGCGGATGCTCCGGTTATCATGGGTATCTCAAAGCCTGCTGGTCTGAAATCTCCATGAGGGGAGGTGAAAATGTGAACCCACTATTCGTTGGCATTGATGTGAGCCGAAGGAACAACGTCGCCTACCTGATGAACCCCGACGGCAGCAAGCATTCAAGTTTTTCTGTGCAGAATAATCTTGGCGGTGCTAAATTGTTGTCAGAGAGAATCGTGTCGGCACTCAGCTCCATGCAGCTCAGCGATGTGATGATCGGTCTGGAAGCCACCTCCATTTACGGGAACAGCCTTGTGTATGCACTCCGGGAGGATGGAAGTCTGGGCCAGTTTCACCGGAAGATCCATGTTCTCAATCCCAAGCAGGTCAAAAAGTTTAAGGAAGCCTATCCGGATCTGCCGAAGAATGACTTTGTGGACGCCTTTGTGATTGCCGACCATCTCCGTTTCGGCAGGATCGCCAAGGCGGTCTATATGGACGATTATCGCTACCAGGCTCTCAGAACGCTTACCAGAGCCAGATTTGATGTGATTCAGAACTTGACCCGTGAAAAGCAGCGCTTTGCCAATTACTTATTTCTGAAATGCTCCGGCATGGCCCAGGACAAGGACATTCGGAATACCAGTGCCACCACCATTGCTCTGATGGAGCAATTTGAAACGGTGGACGATCTGGCAAATGCTGATCTGGAGGAGCTGACCGCTTTCCTGGATGAGAAGGGCAGAAACTTTGCTGACCCGGCAGCAAAAGCCAAGGCCATTCTGGATGCTGCCAAGGGCTCCTATCGTCTGCCCAAAACGGTAAATGACACCGTGAATCAGGCCATGTCTGTTTCCATTGCTTCTATGCGGGCTTTAGAGAAGCAGGTCAAGGTTTTGGATAAGGCCATCGAACAGCAGTTTGAAATCATCCCAAACACCTTGACATCTATCCCCGGCATTGGAAAGGTCTACTCTGCCGGTATTATCGCTGAGCTTGGCGATATCCACCGCTTCGATTCTCAAGCCTCTGTTGCGAAGTTTGCCGGTCTTGTCTGGCACAAAAACCAGTCCGGTGATTTTGAGGCCGAACACTCCCAAATGATTAAGTCCGGCAACCGCTACCTCCGCTACTATCTGCTGGAAGCCGCCAACTCTGTGAGAAGATGCGACTCCGAGTTCAGGCGCTACTATGACCTCAAGTACCATGAGGTCAACAAGTACCAGCATAAACGTGCACTCGCGTTGACTGCCAGAAAACTGGTTCGGTTGGTCTTTCGGCTGCTGAAGGACAACCGCCTGTATATCCCGCCGGAGGGCTAAGCATTTTGCTTGCCGCTCTGACGATCAGGCCCTGTTTCAAAATCTTTTAGGAGCAGGGCTTTGTTTGGTGTTGCATTTTTGCTGCTCACATAACCCGTCTATGACGTTTCCGCCTGTTTCTTCTGTGAATCACCCTCTTGACTTAATACCATTGGACTTGGTAAATAAAAAACTCCGGGTCCTGACAGGGCATATCCTATCAGAACCCGGAGCTGAGTTTATCCGCAGGGGCTTTTGAAAAGCATGTGATTTTCAAATGAAATTCTTACGATTTTCTGACATCGCCGAGGGGCAGCGTCACGCTGAACACGATGCGGTTGTCCACGCTCTGGGCGCTTATACTGCCGCCGTGGAGCTCGACTATCTCCTTGGCGATGGCGAGACCGAGGCCGGAACCGCCGGTGCGGCTCTGCCGCGCGGAGTCCAGGCGATAGAACTGCTCAAAGAGCCTGTCGAGCTGCGCGGCGGGTATCGTGTCACCGTGGTTCATAAAGGTGACGTGCGCCCGCTCACCCTCGACGGAGAGGCTTATCGTGATCTCGGTGTTCTCGTAGCTGTAATTTATCGCGTTGCGCAAGAGGTTATCGAACACGCGCTGCAATTTGTCCGGGTCACAGCTCATCATGACCCCGGCGGGGGCATTCACCGCGCAGGTGAGGCCGCGCTCGTGCAGCATGGGGATGAACTCGTCTGCTATCTGCTCCAGCATGCGGCTGAGGTTTACGCTCCGCCGGTCGAGCGTCACGCTGGTGAGGGAAAAGCGCGTGATGTCGAAGAACTCGTTAATGAGGTCCTCCAGCCGCTCGGCCTTGTCGAGCGCTATGCCCGTGTATTTCGCGCGCTGGGTCTCGGGGAGGTCCCGCTCGTCCTGCAAAAGGCTGAGGTAGCCGATGACGGAGGTGAGCGGCGTCTTCAGGTCGTGCGCGAGGTAGACGACGAGGTCATTCTTGCGCTTTTCCGCGTCCTCGGCGGCGCGGCGGGAGGCGAGCATGTCGCTCTTTATCTGGTTCATCTGGTTCTCAATGTCGTGCAGCGCGGCGGGGAGGACCACCGGCCCGTCGCCGCCCTTGTAGATCTGCTCCGTCGCCCGCACCACGTCGCCAAGGTAGCCCAGCGTCTTGCCCCAGTAGATGAGGAAGATGACGATGTAGCCTCCGACGAGGAAAATCAACATGAAGAACGTGACGTTGTCCCGCACCGTGATGAGCAGCCCGTATATCAGCCCGCCGTTCCAGGGGATGGCGTAGCAGATGAACATGCCGAGAAAGAGCGCGACAAAGCTGCCTATCGTGAAGAGCACGCAGGCTACGACAAAGCGGGTCAGCACGCCGAGAGTCAGCGTCCTGCGGTATGCGGCTTTCTTCTCCTTATTCAACCTGATACCCCACTCCCCAGACGGTCTTTATAAAGCGCGGCTTGCGCGGCGGCTCGCCCAGCTTTTCGCGCAGGCGGCCTATGTGCGCCATGACCGTATTGTTGTTGTCTAGGAATTTCTCGCCCCAGACCGCCTCGAATAGCTCCTCCGAGGACACGACCCGGCCCTGATTCTCGCAGAGATACCAGAGTATCGAAAACTCAATGGGCGTGAGCTGCACGGCCTTGCCGTAGAGCGTGCACTTGTGTGTCTCGCGGTTTATGACGAGGCCGCGGATGTCGCGCTCAGCCTCCGGCGGCTTCGGCGCGGCGGCGTCGGCCTGGTTGTAGCGCGTGTAGCGCCGCAGCTGGGTCTTGACCCGCGCCACGAGCTCCAGCGGGTTGAAGGGCTTTGTGATATAGTCGTCCGCGCCTATCGTGAGACCCATGATCTTGTCGATGTCCTCGACCTTGGCCGTGAGCATTATGATGGGCCAGAAGTGCTCCTCGCGTATGCGCGCGCAGAGCGTGAAGCCGTCGATGTCCGGGAGCATGACGTCGAGTATCGCGAGATCGAGCTCCTCGGTCCTGACGCACTCGAGCGCGTCATGGCCGTTATAGAACTTGCGGACGGCAAAGTCCTCGTTTTTCAGATATAGTTCCACGAGGTCGGCGATCTCTACCTCGTCGTCGACCACGAGCACGGTTTGTCCCATATGTGCCTCCGTAACAAGCTGTTTAGCACAGTTTAGCACAAGGCAGGGCGCGATTCAACGCCATTTGTGGTTGCAAGGGGAGGGGAGAGGGATTATAATGTAGTATATTTTTTTCGGGAAGGTACGTCGAGATGAAAGAGCTTTCAAGACTTGCAAAGAACGTGAACCCCTCAACCACCCTGGCCATAGACGCCATGGCGAAGCAGATGCGCGCCGACGGGCTGGATGTCATCGGCTTCGGCGCGGGCGAGCCCGATTTTGAGACGCCCGTGAACATCCAGGACGCCGCCATAGACGCCATCCGCAAGGGCAAGACAAAATACACCCCCGCCGCCGGCATCGTTGAGCTGCGCAAGGCCGCGGCCGCCCGCCTCAAGGCCGACTGCGGCGTGGATTACGACTACACCCAGATAGTCATAGCGAGCGGCGCAAAGCACAACGTCTACATCGCCCTCGCGACGCTCATTAACCCCGGCGACGAGATAATCGTCCCCGCGCCGTACTGGGTCAGCTACTGCGAGATGGTCTCCATGCTCGGCGGCACGCCCGTGCCGGTGCTGGCGGAGGAGAAGCAGCACTTCAAGATAACCGCCGCGCAGCTCGAGGCGGCTATAACGGACAAGACCAAGGCCGTCATGCTCAATAACCCCTGCAACCCGACGGGCATGTTCTACACCAAGAGCGAGCTCGAAGCTCTGGCCGAGGTCTGCGTGAAACACGACCTCTACGTCATCGCCGACGAGATATACTACCAGCTCCTGTACGACGGACTGAAGTTCACCAGCTTCGCCTCCCTCGGCGACGAGGTCAAGGAGCGGACGATACTCATAAACGGCGTCTCCAAGTCCTACGCCATGACCGGCTGGCGCATAGGCTACGCCGCGGCGAACAAGGAGATAGCCAAGACCATGTCCAACTACCTGAGCCACTCCACCGGCGCGCCCTCCACCATCAGCCAGTGGGCGGCGGTCGAGGCGCTGAGCGGCCCGCAGGAGACCATAGAGGCCATGCGCAAGGTGTTTGAGGAGCGCCGCAACTACCTCGTCAAGCGCCTAAACAGCATCGACGGCGTGAGCTGCATCACACCGACCGGCGCCTTCTACGTCATGATGAACATCGAGAAGCTCATCGGCCGCACCCTCGGCGGCAAGCTCATCGAGAACGACGACGACTTCGGCGTCGCCTTCCTAGAAAAGGGCCTCGTGGCCGTCGTGCCCTGCTCCGGCTTCGGCATAAAGAACTTCGTCCGCTGGACCTACGCCACCTCGATGGAGAACATCAAGGAGGGCCTCGACAGGCTGGAAAAGTTCCTCGCCGAGTAGTTAAAACAGCCCGTCCCGCATAGTGTTTGAGGGAGGGGTGATACTTGATGGCAATTTCAATAAGGCTGAGGGATGTGCTCCCGCTGCTCGCGGCGCTGGTGCTGGTGGTGCTCTGTTTTGCGCTGCCGCCCATCTACGCCGACGAGGCGGAGCCGGCCACGGCCGAGGCGGAGACCACCCGCGTCCTGATAATCGACGCAGGGCACGGCGGGGAGGACGGCGGCGCGACAACGGCGGAGGGCGTGCCCGAGAGCGGCATAAACCTCGCCATAGCGCAAAAGCTGGAGGCTCTCGCCGGCCTCTGCGGCGTTGAGAGCGTCATGACGCGTGAGAGCCAGGAGATAAGCTATCCCGAGAGCGCCGCCACGACCGCCCAGCGCAAGCAGGCGGACCAGAAGGCGCGCATAGAGCTCATCAACGCGCAGAGCGACGCCGTGCTCATCAGCATCCACCAGAATTTCTTCCCGACCGCGCAGCCCTCGGGCTGCCAGGTGCTCTACGGCAAGCCGGAGGGCAGCCGGGAGCTGGGCGAGCTGACGCACAGAAATCTCACGGAGGCGCTCTGCCCCACGAGCCGCCGCGTCGCCGCGCCCATCTCGGAGGACATATACCTCATGCGCTCGGCCAAGTGCACGTCCATCCTCGTCGAGTGCGGCTTTCTCTCGAACCCGAGCGAGGCGGCGCTGCTGCAAACCGAGGACTATCAGCTTAAAATATCGGCCCTGCTGCTCGCGTCCTATCTGCAATACGAGGCGGGGTCAGACGGAATGGTGTTATGAAACAAAAGACGGTATTTTACTGCACGGAGTGCGGCAACGAGACGGCAAAGTGGTCGGGCCAGTGCCCGGCCTGCGGCGCCTGGAACACGCTGACCGAGGCCCCGGCGCAGACCAAGTCCGGCAAGGCCGCCTCCGCGGCCTCGAGACACAGCAGCGGCAAGCCCAAGCTGCTCTCGGAGCTGGACACGCAGGAGGAGATAAGGTTCACCACCGGTGTCGGCGAGCTGGACCGCGTGCTCGGCGGCGGAGCCGTCCGCGGCTCCGTGGTGCTCGTCGGCGGCGCGCCGGGCGTCGGCAAGTCCACGCTGCTCTTGCAGCTCTGCGGCCTGGTCGGAAAGACCGAGCGCGTGCTCTATATCACCGGCGAGGAGAGCCGCCGCCAGCTCAAGATGCGCGCCCAGCGCCTCGGCGTCTCGGAGGGCGAGATCTACGTCCTCGCAGAGACCCAGCTTGCGGAGATAGAGTCGCAGATAGAGGACTTGCAGCCCACCGTGGTCATCGTGGACTCCATCCAGACGATGTTCGACACCGAGATCGCCGCCGCGCCCGGCAGCATAAGCCAGGTGCGCGAGTGCACGATGTCCATCATGCGCCTCGCCAAGGCCGACGGCTTCACGGCCTTCGTCGTGGGCCACATAAATAAGGAGGGCAACATCGCGGGCCCCAAGGTGCTCGAGCACATGGTCGACTGCGTGCTCTACTTCGAGGGCGAGCAGAGCCTGAGCTACCGCATCCTCCGCGCGGCGAAGAACCGTTTCGGCTCCACGAACGAGATAGGCGTCTTTGAGATGGCCGACACCGGCCTGCGCGAGGTGCCGAACCCCTCGGAGACCATGCTCTCCGGCCGCCCTCTGGACACTCCGGGCACCTGCGTGACCTGCGTCATGGAGGGCACGCGGCCCATCCTGGCCGAGATACAGGCCCTCGTGGCCCAGTCAGGCTACGGCAACCCCCGCCGCAACTCCAACGGCATCGACTACAACCGCGCCATGCTGCTGCTCGCGGTGCTGGAAAAGCGCGGCGGCATGAGTGTCGCGGGCTGCGACGCATACATAAACGTCGTCGGCGGCCTGCAATTGGACGAGACCGCCGCTGACCTCGCCACGCTGCTGGCCGTGGCCTCCAGCTGGAAGGACGTGGCCATCGGCTCCGACCTCGCCGCCGTCGGCGAAGTCGGCCTCTCGGGCGAGGTGCGCTCCGTGACCCAGCTAGGCCACCGCCTCTCCGAGATCGCCCGCCTCGGCTTCAGGCGCTGCATAATCCCCGCCCACGTCAAGGGCGAGGTGCCGAAGCCCAAGGGCCTGGAGCTCATCAGCGTCAAAAACGTCCGCGAGGCCATACGGGAGGCCCTGGGATGAGCGAGCGGATAATTAAAACGCCCCACCTGCCGCAAGGCAAGGTGGGGCTGGCCGCATTCGGCGCAAAATACCGCGAAATACTCGAAAAACCGCTGCAAAACCTAGGTATAACGCCGCTCTGGCTGCCCGATAACGAGGCCGTGGACCCGCGCCTCGCCGGGCACGCCGACCTGATGCTCCTGCACCTCGGCGGCGCCCGCGTCGTGACGAGCTGCGGCGGCGAGATACCGCAGACGCTTACCGCCCTCGGCTTCGATGTCATCCGCGCGGCGGAGCAGGGGAGGTCTTACCCCGCCGACGCCCGCCTCTGCGCCTGCATAGTCGGCGCGCGCTGCATCCACAACTTCAAAATAAGCGACCCGGCCATCTCCGGCTTTGAGCGCGTCGACGTGCGCCAGGGCTACGCCAAATGCTGCGCCTGCGTCGTGAACGAGGGCGCGATGATCACCTCAGACACGGGCATAGCAAAGGCCGCAGCCCGGCACGGAGTTGACGTGCTCAGGATACGGCCCGGATATATTGAGCTTGCAGGCTTCGACACCGGCTTCATCGGCGGCACGGCCTTCAGGATATCGGAGCGCGCCCTGGCCTTTACCGGGCGGCTTGACGCTCACCCCGACAGGGCGGATATCGAGGCCTTTCTCCGCTCGCGCGGCATAGAGCCCGTGTACCTGACTGATAGGCCCGCCCTCGACATCGGCTCCGCCGTGCCGCTCACAGAGGCGGAAGCGATATCTTGCCCATGACCGAGGGATTCTCCGCCCCGGTGACGCCCGGCAGGGTGTTCGGCAGACCCGCAAGGCAGCGGTCGCCGAGTATGGCAAAGGCGACGGCCTCCTTCGCATCGCTGCTGTACCCCAGGTCCTCCTGAGTTTTGACCTCCACGCCGAAGCGCTCGAAGCGCGCGGCAAGGCGGCTCATGAGGGCCTTGTTATAACTGCCGCCGCCGCCGACAAGCAGCTCGGCGGCCTTGTATTTCGGCAGCACATAGCGCTCATAGGCGTCGGCTATCGACCAGGCCGTCAGCTCCGTCGCCGTCGCGGCGAGGTCCTCCCAGCTGAGGCTGTGCTCACGGTCCCAGGCGAAGATGCGCTCCGCGTACTGCGTGCCGAAGAGCTCCCGGCCCGTGGTTTTCGGCAGGGGGAGGGAGTAATAGGGCTCGGCGCGGAGCATGTCGAGCAGTCGCTCGTCCACGCGCCCGCGTGCGGCCATGGCGCCGCCCTTATCATAGCGCTCGCGCCCGTCCGTTGCGGCGGAGACCACGGCGTCGATGAGCATGTTGCCCGGCCCGGTGTCGAAGGCATACACGGCCTCCGGCGCGCAGGCAGCGGGCAGGACGGTCATGTTGCCGATGCCGCCGATATTCTGCAAAAGCCGCGTGCGCTCTGTGCTTCTATATAATAGGTACTCCGTGAACGGCACCAGCGGCGCGCCCTGGCCGCCCGCCGCGACGTCGGCGACGCGGAAGTCCGAGACCGTCACCAGCCCCGTCCGCTGCGCAATGACCGCGCCCTCGCCTATCTGCACCGTGCAGCGCGCGCTCTCTCCGCAGAAGGGCACCTCGTCCGGCGCGTGCCAGATGGTTTGCCCGTGGGAGGCCACGGCATCCACGTCCGCAGGTGTCAGCCCCGCCGCTCGGATGACCGAGAGCGCCGCCTTGGCGTAGAGCCCGCCGAGGACATAGGACATCCGCCCGACCTTGTCCACCGTCGCCTTCGCCGGGTCGAAGAGCTCGAAGATGCCCGCACGCACGGCCTCGGGGAAGGGGTGGTCCTCAAAAGCGACCAGCCGCACCTCCGGCGCGTCCTGAGAGCCTGAGAGCTCCACTAGCGCCGCGTCTATGCCATCCACCGAGGTGCCGGACATCAGCCCCACGATGCGCCTGACAGGCTTTTTTGCTATTTCTCCAAGCATGTTTTTCACCTCTTGCTTTAGTGTCCAAAAAATACTTCGCAAACCTTACACTATGCACAGTTGCACTGGGATTATATGCGTGATATAATGTTACCAAAGAAGATAAATCAATGATACAATATTTCATGGCAAAAGAAAAGGGGTTATTTTTATGCTTGCCGCAGAAAAGCTGCTCCGCCGCGGCGTGGAGGAGGGAGTGTTCCCGTACGCCGAGTGGGCGCTCTTTGACCGGAACGGCATCGAGCACAGCGGAGCGACGGCGGGGGAGGGCGGACGCTGGTTCGACCTGGCCTCGCTGACCAAGACCTTCACGGCCACGGCGCTGCTGGGCCTGGTGAAGGTCGGAGGGCTGCGGCTTTCGGAGAGCGCGGGTGAGCTTCTGGCCCCGGCATCGCCGAAACTGCGCGGCTATCTCGACAAAATGAGCCTCTTTTCGCTGATGACCCACACCTCTGGCCTGCCGGCCTGGTATCCGTTTTATGCGGACGGGCGGCCGTTTTTCGAGGCCCTGGAGGAGCTTTTGGACTGCCGCGGGCTTGGAAACGGCATGGTTTACAGCGACCTCGGCTACATGCTGTTGGGCCTGGTGCTGAGCCGCAAGGCCGGAGCGCCGCTGGAGGAGGTCATCGACCCAATGGGCTTCGGCGTCCGATACAGGCCGCCGCGGGAGCTCGACTTTGTCCCGTCCTGCCGCGACAACGCGGTGGAGGAGGGGATGTGTGCCGACCTCGGCATGAGCTTCACCGGCTTCCGCCCGCACCGCACGGACGTGTGCGGCGAGCCGAACGACGGCAACGCGCACTATTTCTGGCACGACGTCAGCGGCCACGCGGGCCTCTTCGGTACCGTTCAGGCCCTGGCGGGCCTCGGCAGGTTTTACCTCACGACCAACGACCCGGTCTATCTCGGCGGCGTGACGCCGCAGCCGGGCTGCGAGGGACGCTGTCTCGTGTTCCACACCGGCGGGGCCTTCCCCACGGGCTGCGGGCACACGGGCTTCACCGGCACCAGCCTCTGGATAGACCGCGAGCGCGGCTACGGCCTCGCGCTGCTTACTAACCGCCTCTGCTATGACCATCTGCCCCAGGCAGACATGAACGCCTTCCGGCGCGCCGTCCACACGGCGCTGCTGGAGGAGCTAAAATGAGAGAAAGTGAGTAGAATCTGATGATACAGCTCGATCAGCTCCCGACTGAACAGCAAAATCCGAACACCGCCTGCATAGACCGGCTCTCGACGCTGGACATGGTCCGCGTGATAAACGACGAGGACAAAAAGGTCGCCTTCGCCGTCGAGAAGGAACTCGTGAGCATCGCCGCTGCGGTGGACGCCATATACGAGGCGCTCAAGGCCGGCGGCAGGCTCATCTACTGCGGCTGCGGCACCTCGGGCCGCCTCGGCATCCTAGACGCCGTGGAGTGCCCGCCGACCTTCTCCACTGACCCGGAGATGGTCCAGGGCGTCATCGCGGGCGGCGAACCGGCCCTTTTCCGCGCCGCCGAGGGCGCGGAGGACAACGTCGGCGCCGGACGCGAGGACATGGAGAAGATAAACCTCAACAGCCGCGACGTCCTCGTGGGCATCGCCGCCAGCGGACGAACGCCATATGTGCTCGGCGCCATGGCCTATGCCAAGGAGCTGGGCGCCGTTACGGTGGCAGTCACCTGCAACAAGCACTCGCAGATGAACGCCCTCGCGGACATCCCCATAGGCGTGGAGCCGGGTCCGGAGGTCATAACCGGCTCGACCCGCCTCAAGTCCGGGACGGCGCAGAAGATGGTGCTCAACATGCTCTCCACGGGCGCGATGATACGCCTTGGAAAAGTATACGGCAACCTCATGGTGGATGTAAAGCCCACAAACGAGAAGCTGGTCCGCCGCGCGATAAGGATAGTCGCCACGGCGGCAAAAACGGACGAGGACGAGGCGAGATCGGCCCTGGAGCAGTGCGGCTTATCGGCCAAGACCGCCATCGTGATGCTCGTGAAGCACCTGCCCGCGGCCGAGGCCGAGCGCAGGCTTGAAGAGACGGGCGGCATAGTCGCCCGCGCCCTTGACGAGGAGGAATGACTGTGGATATCAAAATCGCCGCAGGCCAGCGCCTCATGGCCGGTCTGCCCGGCACCGAACTCGACCCCGGCTTTGTCTCGCTCGTGCGCGAGTGCAAGGTCGGCAATGTCATACTCTTCCGCCGCAACGTGAAGAGCGCGGCGCAGCTTGAGCGGCTGTGTACCTCGCTCAGGCGGCTCATAGTGGCGGAAACGGGCTTTGAGCCCTTCATAGCCATCGACCAGGAGGGGGGCGTCGTCTCGCGCTTCTCGCCGGACATGGCCATAACTCCGGGGGCAATGGCTCTCGCCGCCGCCGGCGGGGACGCGCCTTACAGGGCGGCCCGGATAACCGCCCAGCAGCTGCGTGCCGCAGGCGTGAACTTTGACCTCGCCCCCGTGCTGGACGTGAACTCCAACCCGCTCAACCCCGTCATCGGCGTGCGCAGCTTCGGCGACGTGCCGGAGGAGGCGGCAGAGCGCGCGCTCGGCTTCATGCGCGGCCTGCTCGACGGCGGGATAATGGCCTGCGGCAAGCATTTCCCGGGCCACGGCGACACGGACACGGACTCCCACATCGGCCTGCCCAAGGTCGACAAGAGCCGCGAGGAGCTGGAAAAGTGCGAGCTTCTGCCTTTCCGCCGCGCGATTGAGGCAGGAATACCCGCCATAATGACCAGCCACGTCCTCTTCCCGGCGATCGAGCCGGAGAAACTGCCCGCGACGATGTCCCGCCGCATACTCACGGGACTGCTGCGCGAGGAGATGGGCTTTGGCGGCGTAATAATCAGCGACTGCATGGAGATGGACGCCGTGGCGAAGTATTACGGCACCGTCCACGCGGCGACCACGGCCCTGGACGCCGGAGCCGACATCGTCTGCATCTCCCACACCGCGGCCCTCGCGCGCGAGACCGCAGAGAAGCTCTGGCAGAGCTATGCCTCGGCCGAGGGCGAGTACGCCGCTGAGCTCGAGAGGACGGGGGAGCGGATCGCCGCCGCCAAGCGCCGCTTTACCGGCCTGCCCAGGGAGGAGACGCACATATTCAAGCTCCGCGAGTCCGCGCGCGAGCTGCTGGAGCGGAGCTTCGTACTTCTCAACGGCCCCATACCCCCGCTGGGCGAGCGCCCGTTTTTCACCGGCTGCGCCGGGATACGCGCAAACCTCGCCTCCAGCGAGATAACAGGCACGCCGTCCTTTGCCACCATCATGGCCAGGCGCTTCGGAGGCAGCTTCGACGTCTGCTCCAACGACCCCGACTCTGAGGAGATCGCCTCCATAGTCCGCAAGGCCCGCAACGCGAGCTGCATAGTGCTCAACACCAGCAGCGCCCTGCGCAACAGCGGCCAGCTGATACTGATGCTGGCCCTCGGCAAGCTCAAAAAGCCCATGGTGGTCATCGCCATGCGCGAGCCCTATGAGCTGCGCTACCTGCCAAAGCACGCCGCGGGCATCGCCGCCTGGGAGTACAGCACCCGCTGCACCGCCGCCATCGCCCACTGCCTGACCGGCCAGCTCCGCTGCACGGGCCGCATGCCGCTGGGATATTTCCCACTCGAAAGAATAAATCCATAAAAATAGTTAAAATGAACTTTTATTTCTTTACATCAGCGCAGCAACATGGTATAATGTGCCCAATAGGGCAGTCCGGGAAAAATTCCCGGGCTGTGAGTGATAAAAATCAATAAGGAGGACGTCATGAAGAAACTACTTGCACTGATTCTCGTCGCTGCCCTCTGTGTGGCTCTGCTTGCCGGCTGCGGCACGGCTGAGACCACCACCAGCGAGCCCCCTGCTGAGGACTCTTCCGCTCCCAGCGAGGACGCCGGCGGCAATACCGCTGCCACGGAGCTGAAGCTCTGGCTGCCTGTCTACCAGTTCGGCGACGGCATCTCCGACGAGGACTTCTGGAATGAGAAGCTCGACGCCTTTGAGGCTGAGAACAACTGCACCGTCACCGTTGAGATCCAGGGCTGGACCGACTACGCCACCAACATCTACACCGGCCTGCTCTCCGCTGAGGGCCCGGACGTTGTCTACGTCACCGAGACCTACGACATCATCAGCTCCGACCTCATCATCCCCCTCGATCCCTACCTGACCCAGGATGACTATGATCTCTAGACTATGATCTCTATCTGTACCTCGAGCAGGGCGCCTACAACTCCAACGGCGAGCTGTGCACCTTCCCGATGATGCCGGGCAACCCCTGCGTCATGTACTTCAACATGGATATGCTTGAGGCCGCCGGCATCACCGAGCTGCCCAAGACCTGGGATGAGTTCTACGATGTCTGCCTGGCCCTCAAGGAGGCCAACCCCGACGTCATGCCCTTCACCTCTTCCTGGGGCGCTTCCAACGGCGTTTCCGCGCTGCTGACCAGCTTCTGGCCCTTCTTCTTCCAGGCCGGCGGCACCGTTCTGACCGAGACCGGCGAGCTGAACATGGACAGCGAGGCAACCCTCGAGGCCCTCAACTTCATCAAGAAGCTCCGTGACGCCGACATCCTCGACGAGAGCGCCGTCTCCATGGACGACCCGGGCGGAAAGTTCGTCAACGGCGAGGCCGCCATCGTCATCGTCGGCACCGGCACCAGCGGCAGCTTCACTGAGGCCGGCATCAACTGGGATTGCATCTTCGCCCTCGAGGGCCCTGCCGGCGCTGCCACCAACTTCTCCGTCGACTCCCTCGCCGTCAGCAAGTACTGCGAGAACCCTGAGCTCGCCGCGAAGCTCATAAAGTACATCACCAGCGCTGAGTGCATGGACGACTTCCACACCGAGATCTACGGCATGCCGTCCCTGACCACCGACGCCACCTACACTGAGCCCGAGCCGTTCCAGAGCATGTACACCGACTACGCCGATGCCATGCACGCTGTTCCCTCCTTCGAGGGCAGCGCCTCCTTCATGGACACCTTCCAGCAGAACGTCCAGGGCATGCTCATGGGCACTCTGACCCCCGAGCAGGTCATCTCCGAGACCATGACCTATTACAACGAGCAGATAAAGCAGTAACCCTTTGAACCTGAGAAACCGGGCATGGCCGGAGAACGACGATGCCCGGTTTCTCCTATTTTGAGCAAGGCGTGGTGAAAGGTATGAACAACGCGAGGCGGCGCTCACCTCTGATGCGGCGGCAGGCGGCCTACGGCATTGCGTACATAACTCCGGGTATGCTGATAGTCATGGCCTTCTGCATAGTGCCGATCTTTATGACGCTATATTACAGTTTCACAAAGTACAACCTGGCGCAGCCGCCTGAATTTCTGGCTTTTGAGAACTATCAGAAGCTCTTTACCAACTCTCAGCTGCGCAAGGCTCTGTGGAACACGGTCATCTATGTCATAATAACCGTTCCTCTGCAAACGCTGCTGGCCATGTTTGTGGCGAACTTCCTGGCCGAGTATCTCAATAACCGCTACGGCCGCTTCCTGCGCAGCATCATCTTCATTCCGACGCTGGTCAGCTATGTCGCAGCAGCCACCGTCTGGGAGATAATCTACGCCGACAAGGGCGGCCTGCTCAACGAGTTCCTGGGCCTGTTCGGCATACAGGGCATGAACTGGCTGGGAGACCCCAGCACGGCGCTGATATGCGTCTCGCTGGTCGCCGTGTGGAAGAGCGTCGGCTACTTCACCATTATCTTCTACGCGGGCATAATGAACATCTCCGTCGACGTCCGTGAGGCGTCGATCATCGACGGCGCAACGCCCAGGCAGAGGTTCTGGCGCATAACCGCGCCGCTGCTCAAGCCCATCACGTACATGAACGTTACGCTGGGCATCATCTGGTCCTTCCAGGCCTTTGACATCGTATACAAGCTGACCGGCGGCGGGCCGTTCAACGCCACGTCGACGATCGCATACATCATATACGCCTACGGCTTCCAGGACTACCGCATCGGCTACGCCTGCGCGATAGCCATCATGCTGCTGATAGTGATACTCATAATCCACCTCATCCAGCAGCGCTTCTTCGATGAAAAGGAGGACTGAGTCATGGTAAAGTCGGATAGAAAGCGCCCGAGCTTTTACATAGGCGTAGTGCTGGTCACGCTCTTCGCTCTGCTGTGCGTGATACCGCTCATCTACATGATCTGCGTCTCCTTTGCGCACACCTCGACGATGTATATCAAGTTTGACGACATCGACTTCACGGACTTCTCCAACTACATCTACCTGTTCGTGAACAAGGACTTCGGCCGTCCGCTGCTCAACAGCCTCATAGTCGTCGTCGCGAGCGTCATCGTGGTCGACCTCGTCTCCTGCACCATGGCCTACGGCTTTGAGAAAAAGCCCATCCCCGGCAAAAAGCCCATGTTCAACATGGTCCTGGCCACCATGATGATACCGACCCAGGTCGTGTTCATCTCGCTGTACGTCATGATGCGCAAGGCGAACATGCTCAACACCTATGTCGCGCTGGTCATCCCGCTGGTAGGCGCCTTCGGCGTTTTCATGATGCGCCAGTTCATCAGAAGCGTGCCCAATGACTTCATCGAGGCCGCCCAGATAGACGGCTGCTCGGAGCTGCGCATATATCTGCGCGTTGTGCTGCCGATGGTCCGGCCCGCGAGGATCACCCTCGCCGTGTTCACCTTCAACTCGGCCTGGAACATGTTCCTCTGGCCCCTCATCGCCACCACCAAGAACGAGATGCAGACCCTGACCCTGGCAACATCCTCGCTGACGAGCCACCTCGCCACGAACTACGGCTATCCCATGGCCGCGGCGACGATATCGTTCCTCGTGCCCTTCGTGCTCTACTGCTTCATGCAAAAGCAGTTCGTTGAGGGCATCGCCCTCGGAGGTGTCAAGGGCTGATGCAAGGGCCGGACGTAAGCAGAATACTTTTGCGCTGGCCTTATCCAGAAGCGGCGGTCGCGGCCTATTCCTCGGCCATGACCGCCGCTTTTAATGACCCTGAGGCCCGCAGCGCGATCGAGTCCGCGATGTCGGACTATGCGGCCGGACGCAGACTGGATGCCCGGTCGCTGCTCGCGCACCTGGAGTCGCTCGGCCCGGAGTGCGGCGTGCACGGTTATACAATGCGTATGCTCCCGCTCATTGCGGCGCTGGACGCGGCGGAGGAGAAGTACCGCGAGCGCGGGCTTTCCGGGGAAATGTTCCGCGACTCCTTTGCGGACCTGCTCTGGAAAACGCTCGAGTGCGGCCGCCGCCACGGCGTCTGCGGCTCTACCGCCGCGCTCTGGACCTGGGGATTCTTCGAGTTTCGCATCTTCGGCCTCGGCAGACTGCAATTTGAGCCCGTCGAGTACGCCGGGGCGCCCGCGCTGAGCGTGCACATTCCCTCATCCGGACCGCTCAGGCACCCTGACTGCGCGGACTCTTACGCGCGCGCGGCGGACTTTTTTGGCCAACGCCGCTTCGTCTGCGACTCCTGGCTGCTGCACCCGGTCTGTCACGGCCTGCCCGAGGGCTCCGGCATCAGGAGCTTTGCGGCGGACTATGAGCTGCAATTTGTGACGGACGACCCAAAATTCCTGGACGTCTGGAATATCTTCGGCTGCGCCTGGACGGGAAGCGCCGCGGACCTGCCCGCGGACACGACCTTGCGGCGGCTCTGGCGCGACTATCTGCTCCGGGGCGGCGTCCCCGGCCGCGGGTACGGACTGTATGAAAGCTTCTGAGAAAGAAAGTTTCAACGGCCCGCTAATTGTGCTATAATGGGTTTAACAAGGCTTCAGGAGGAAAGATATGACGGACATCGAGATAAAAACACGGAGCATATACGACGAACTGAGCCCCGCGGAGCAGAAGGTTGCCTGGTATTTTCTCCAGAACCTAGGTTCCGTATTTGACGACCCCATAGCCGTTCTCGCGGAAAAAAGCGGCGTAAGCCAGGTAATGTGGGTGCGTTTTTGCAAGTCTTTGGGCTTTTCCGGGCTGAAGGACATGAAAAAGAACCTGTTTTTTCAGCTCAGCCAGCAGCGCGCCGAGGCCTCCGCGCCGAGCATGGACTTCCTGGACACTCGCACTTATTCAAGCGTCGAGGGCATCATAAGCGGCGTCGAGGCCGGCTCGCTGGAGGCGATACGCAGCACGGCGCAGATACAGGACACCGCAAAAATAGAGACCGTCGCGGCCAAAATAGCTCAGGCCGACTGCGTGCGCCTCTTCGGCGTCGGCGCCTCCGGGCTCGTGGCCAGCGACCTCTATTACAAGCTGCTGCGCGTGGACGTGGACGCAGTTTTCTGCACGGACCTGCACGTTCAGCTCACCTATATAACTGGCTCGAAGCCCGGCGACGTGGCCATTTTCTTCTCGAATTCGGGCAGCACCACCGAGATACTCGAGCTGGCGCAGGCGGCGAGCGACCGCGGAGCCTGCGTCGTCGCGGTTACCAAGTACGGGCCGAACCAGCTGGCCGATCTGGCGGACTATGTGCTGCCCACCTCGTCGCCGGAGCTGCAGTTCCGCAGCGGCGCCACAAGCAGCCGACTGGCTGCGCTCTTTGTGGTGGACGTGCTCTTCACCACGCTCTGCAACAAGAACTACTCCACCGTGGCCAAGCCGCTGGCGGAGAGCTATTCCCAGTGCAGCAAGCACCACGCCTGACAAGAGAGGGGAGAGGCGCATGAAGATCACAGGCTTTCGCATCGGCCTCGTCTCGGCCAGGCTCCGCGTGCCGTTCAAGACGGCGCTCAGGACTGTGGACAGCGTTGAGGACGTGATAGTCGAGCTCGAGACCTCGACCGGCAAAATCGGAAGGGGGGAGGCCCCGCCGACGGCAGCCATAACAGGGGAGACTCTCGACTCCATCATCGCCGCGCTGCGCGATCATATCTGCCCCAAGCTCGTCGGGCGCGACATTTCGGACTTCGAGGAGCTGCAAAACGCCGTTCAGACGGCCATCGTAGGCAACAGCAGCGCAAAAGCCGCGGCGGATATCGCGCTCTGGGACCTCTATGCCCAGGACTGCGGCCTGCCGTTATATAAGCTGCTGGGCGGCGGCACGCCGAGGCTTGAGACGGACCTCACTATAAGCGTAAATAGTCCCGATATCATGGCAAAAGACACCGAATACGGCATAAATAACGGATACAATGTTCTGAAAACCAAAGTGGGCATAGACCCGGAACTGGATTTTGCGCGCCTGAGAGCCGTGCGCGGTGCGGCGAAGGACGCCAGGATACGCATCGACGCCAACCAGGCCTGGACGCCCAAACAGGCCGTGCGTCTGCTCAATCAAATGCAGGACGCCGGACTCGACATTGAGCTAGTCGAGCAGCCTGTCAAAGCCAATGACTTGGAAGGCCTAAAGTTTGTTACCACTAACTCGCCGGTGCCCGTACTCGCGGATGAGAGCGTGTTCACGCCCAGGGACGCGCTACGCATAATGAAGGAGCGAGCGGCGGACATGGTGAACATCAAGCTGATGAAGTGCGGCGGCATCACGAACGCGCTGAGGATAGTCTCAGCGGCCGAGGTCTACGGAGTCGAGTGCATGATGGGCTGCATGCTGGAGGCCAAAGTCAGCGTCACGGCGGCGGCGCATCTGGCGTGTGCGAGAAAGATAATAACGCGCATAGACCTGGACGGTCCGGCGCTGTGCACCGAGGACCCGGTAACGGGCGGTGCGCTGTTCAACGGCCCGGAGATAACTCTGCCGGACGCTCCCGGACTTGGAATAAGCGGAATTGAGAATCTGCTCTATATTGTATAATGAGAGGGCCCCGAAAACTGAAAACAGTCTCCGTGGCCGATTTCTCCTCCTCCAATTTAAACAAAATTTTTATTTTGTTTAAATTTATATCCATTTACCCGTTTACAATTTGCTCCCCTTGCCTTACAATATAGTGGCTGGAGGTGAAACAGCTTGGACTACCGCAGCGAGGCGCCGCCGGTGCTCAGGGACTTTCTGAGCTACCACGAGACCATCAAGGGTCACTCGCGCGCCACGGTCGACGAGTATTTCCTCGACCTGAGAAACTTTTTCCGCTATCTGAAAACTGAACGCGGCCTCGTCCCGCGCTCCACTGAGCTTGACGATATCTCCATCCAGGACGTGGACCTCAAGCTCATAGCCTCGGTCACACTCAACGACGTCTACGACTACATGGCCTTCCTCTCGCGCGACAAGGTCAAAAACGAGCGCAGCCACGAGCCGGAATACGGCCTGATGGCCTCCTCTCGCGCCAGAAAAATCGCCACGATACGCAGTTTTTATAAATATCTGACGGTCAAGACCAAACAGCTGGACGTAAACCCCGTCGAGGGCCTGGATACGCCGAAAACGACAAAATCCCTCCCCCGCTACCTGACGCTCGACGAATCCCGACGCCTGCTGGACGCCGTGGACGGCGTGAACCGCGAGCGCGACTACTGCATCATATGCCTCTTCCTCAACTGCGGTCTGCGAATATCGGAGATCGTGGGCCTGAACATAGGCGACGTGCGCGGGGACTCCCTCCGCGTGCTCGGCAAGGGCAACAAGGAGCGCATCGTATACCTGAACGACGCCTGCCAGGCCGCCATCGAGGCCTACAAGCCCGTGCGTTCGCAGATGGTCGGCAGCTCGGTCAGCGCCCTTTTCGTCTCGAACCGCCGCCAGCGCATGGGCAGAGAGGCTGTGCACGCCATGGTCAAAAAGACCCTGCTCAAGGCCGGGCTGGACCCGGACAAGTATTCATCGCACAAGCTGCGGCACACGGCGGCGACGCTCATGCTGCAAAACGGCGTGGACGTGCGCACCTTGCAGGAGGTCCTGGGCCACGAGCACCTGAACACGACGCAGATATACACGCACGTTGACAACTCCGAGCTCCGCGTTGCCGCCCAGGCCAACCCGCTGGCCGAGTATATTCCGGAGCATAATGATGCCTCAGATAAATAATTTGCTCTTTTGTACAAATATTTCGGGCGAATTTTGAGAACATTTCCGGCTCATTTTCGTCTTTGAGCATTGCGTGACCAATACTAAGACATAGGAGAGAAAAAGATGAAAATCACCAGACGCATAACCACGCTTGCGCTTGCGCTGCTGATGATCGCCGCCCTTGCGGCCTGCGGCAGCAGCTCTAACGACCCCGCCTCACCGAGCGAGGAGGTCATAGGCGACGTGGCCTCCAGCGCCGCGCCCAGCGAGAGCCCCGAGGCCTCGGAAGAGCCCGAGGAAACTTCGGAGCCCACACCTACGCCCACTCCCACTCCGACGCCGACCCCGGCGCCCACGGCGCAGCCCACTCCGGCGCCGACGCCCACTCCCACAACCTCTGCGCAGCCCTCCGAGCAGCCTTCGGAGCCCAGCGAGGCGCCCGTCTCCCCCTCCGCGCAGCCCAGCGAGGAGCCGTCCTCCGGCAGCGTTGACCTCAGCAATTTCTTCAGCACCGTGACCTCCACTTACGAGTTTGCATCCCTCTCTGACCTCGACAGCACGATGCTGGACAACTACTACCCCGGCCTGACTGCGATCTCCACCCTTCAGCTCATCGCCAAGATGCCCATGATAAGCGCCTCCGGCCATGAGATAATCCTCATCCAGTGCGAGAATTCCGACGACGTTGCGACCGTGCAGAGCATACTCGAGGCCCGCAAGCAGGCCCAGGTCGACGGCGGCGCCTGGTATCCCGAGACCACCGCACTCTGGGAGAAAGCCGAGATCTGCGTCTCCGGCAACTATCTGATGCTCGTCTCGCACGAGAACGCCGCTGACATAGCCGCCAGCTTCTACGCACTCTTTGCCTGATAAAATCTGACAGCCCGGAGGGACGCCGCCGATGGTCTTTTCCAGCATACTGTTCATGTTCATATATCTGCCCGTGGTGCTGTTTCTGTATTACATCTCCCCGGTCAGATGGCGCAATCCCATACTCTTCGTCGCAAACCTCGTTTTTTACGGCTGGGGCGAGCCTGTTTTCATCGTCCTCATGCTGTTTTCCATCACGATAAACTACATCAACGGCCTGCTCATAGGCCGCTGGAGGATCACGCAGCAGAAGAAGGCCAAGACCGTCCTCGTCATCAACGTGGTCATCAACCTGGCCCTGCTCGGCTTTTTCAAGTACTACGACCTCATCGCCGAGACGCTTAGCCTCCTGCCGTTTATCGACATCAAGCCGCTGGGCATAGCCCTGCCGATAGGCATCTCGTTCTACACCTTCCAGACGATGTCCTACCCGATAGACGTCTACCGCGGCGACGCGGACGTGCAGCGCAACTATGTCAGCTTCGGCACCTTTGTCGCGCTCTTCCCGCAGCTCATCGCGGGCCCCATCGTGCGCTACAAGGACGTTGCGGACCAGCTCGGCTTCCGTGCCAGCAGCATTGACCAGTTCTCCTCCGGTGTCGAGCGCTTCATGGTCGGCGTGGCGAAGAAGGTGCTCATCGCAAACAGCCTCGGCAAGCTCTGGGACTACTACGCCGCCATCCCCGACGGCGGGCTCACCGTTCTCGGCTCCTGGCTGGGCATCATAGCCTTCACGCTGCAAATCTACTTCGACTTCTCCGGTTACTCGGACATGGCCATCGGCCTCGGCCGCATGATAGGCTTTGAGTTCAAGGAGAACTTCAATTACCCCTACATTTCCAGGAGCGTCACGGAGTTCTGGCGGCGCTGGCACATGTCGCTCGGCACCTGGTTCCGCGACTATGTCTACATCCCCCTCGGCGGCAACCGCTGCGGACGTGCGAGGCAGCTGCTGAACATCCTCATCGTCTGGGCGCTCACCGGCATATGGCACGGCGCGAACTGGACCTTCCTGCTCTGGGGACTCTATTATGCGGTGTTTTTGATGATTGAGAAGGTGTTTTTGCTCAAAAGGCTCGAAAAACTGCCGGTTTTGGGCCATATCTACACCATTATCATTGTCATGTTCGGCTGGGTCATGTTCCAGCTCGACAGCCTCGCCGCCATCGGCAACTACACCAGCGCGATGCTCGGCTTCGGCGCGTCCGGGCTGGCGGAGTCCACGGACCTCTACTGTCTCGGCAGCTATGCCGTGACCTTTGTCATAGCCATCGTCGCCTCTACGCCCCTGGGCAGCCGGCTCTTCGCCAAGCTCCCGGGCAAGGTCAGGCGTTTTGCAGCCCCGGCGCTTATCGTGCTTGCACTGGTGCTGTGCACCGCGTATCTGGTGGACGCGACGTACAATCCGTTCATCTACTTCAACTTCTAAGGAGGGCCCGGCATGAACAAAAAAGCACTGTGGGCCGAAGCCCTCATCTTCCTCGCCTTCATCGGAGCGTTCTTTATCCTGAACCTCGTGCTGCCCGACCGCCAGTTCTCCGAGCAGGAGAACCGCTATCTCCAGATGCGGCCCGAGTTCAGCTTCAAGAGCCTCTTCAGCGGCGACTATACGTCCAAATTTGAGACCTACACCACCGACCAGTTCACCTTCCGCGACGAGTGGATAACCCTCAAGGCCGCCAGCGAGCTGGCCCTCGGCAAGCAGGAGAACAACGACGTGCACCTCTGCGAGAACGGCACGCTCATCGAGGGCTTCAAGCGGCCCGAGAACTCCGTGCTCGACTCCAACATGTCGGCGCTCAACTCGCTGGTCGGGAACACGGACGCAAAGGTCTACTTCGCACTCATCCCCGACAAATCCGACCTCTACGCCTCCCTCCTGCCGAAAAATGCGCCGAATGACAGCGAAAAAGAGGTCATTGACTACTGCTACGGCCAGTCCAACGCCACCAACGTGGACATGTACTCGGCGCTCAGCGCGCACACGGATGAGTACATCTTCTACCGCACCGACCACCACTGGACCAGCCTCGGCGCGTACTACGGCCTCTCCGCACTGGCCGAGAGCATGGGCCTCCCCTGCCCCGCGTTGGATTCCTACACCGACCGCCACGTCGTCTCCGAGGAGTTTTACGGCACTACCTGGTCGTCCTCCGGCTTCTCCTGGGTGGACCCGGACACGATGGAGATCTTCGTGAACGCGCCCGAGGGTCTCAAGGTCACGAGCTATCCGCAGGGCAGCCCGGTCGAGGGCAAGCTCTACGACTTCAGCTTCCTTGAGAAGAAGGACAAATACTCCATGTTCATGGGCGGCAACTGCCCGATGCACGTCATCGAGACCGGCAACGAGGACAAGCCCAGCCTGCTCATCCTCCGCGACAGCTACACGGACAGCCTCATCCCCTTCCTGCTCGACGACTTCTCCGAGATCCACGTCCTTGACCTGCGCTACTACCGCGCCAGCCTGAAGGCGTATATAGAGCAGAACGATTTTGACAACGTACTCGTCTGCTACAGCGTCTCAAATTTCTGCTCGGACTCGAATATATCCCTCTTGGGTATGTGATTACTCGCTGACAGTGAAAGTAAATGAGAAAAAAGCAGCCATCCAAACGGACGGCTGCTTTGCTTTTATTTAGTTCAGCGTGCCTCGTGCTTGCCCTTGGGCTGCCTTATCTCGCCGTTGTAGGCGAGGATGGAGACGAGGGCCGCGCCGACGGTGGCGATGCAGTCTATAAAGACCGAGAACCACAGCGTGGAGAAGCCGAAGCCGGCGAGCAGCATCAGCACCACCTTCACAATGGCGGAGCCGCCTATGACAGCGGTGGAGAGCATCTTCGCATAGCGCGAAACGGCAATGGCGAGGGAGATCTTGTCCACCCTGCCGCCGAAGACGGTGACATCCGTGCCGACGGGCATGGTCAGCGCTTCGACGCCGGTCATGGCGATGTCGATATCCGCCGCGGTGTGCGAGCCGCCGAAGGTCTCGCCGCTGCCCACAAAGGTGAGCTCGCGTCCAGGGACGCAGCCGTCCTTGACCTCGGCCAGCGTGGAGCGCATCTTCTCACGGTCGCACTCGGAGTAATACTCGGGAATGCCGAGCGCCGAGGCGGCGCGGGCCGCGGAGTCGCGGCTCTCGTCCGTGAACATGATGACGCTGTCAATGCCGCAGGCCTTGAGCTCCTTGACGCCGTCTGCGGCGTCGGCACGGAGCTGGTCGGTCATGACTATGCGTCCGGCGTACTCGTCGCCGATGGAGATATAATAGGAGAAGTCGTCCGAGATGTCCGCATCCGGGACAGAGACGCCCTTCACCATCATCAAATCTCGGCTGCCTACGCAGATGCGGATGCCGTCTACCTTGACCTCCACCCCGCTGCCGGGGATCTCGACGAAGTTCTCGATGAGGTCGATATAGATGGTGTCGCCATAGCAGGCGATGACGGAGCGCGCCTGAGGCGTGTTGGAATACGCCAGAGCGTGGGCCGCGATCTTGAGCAGGACGTCCGGCTCCATGCGCTCGGACTTGATAGCCACGACCTTGGGGCTGCCCTCGCTGAGGGTTCCGGCCTTGTCGAAGGCCACCGTGCCGGTGTCGGCTACTGTGTCCATGGCGTTGCAGCCGTCAAAGAGCACACCGCTCTTGGCCGCGCCGGACATGGCGCACAGCCGGATAAGCGGCAGCGCAACGTTCAGCACGCTGGGGCTGGCAAGCACCAGCAGCATGGCCGCGCGGCGCACGGATTCCTGGATGGTGATGTCGAATATCAGAGGCAGCAGCACCAGGACGAGAATGGCGACGACCGTAACTATCGGCGTGAGGTAGGTCTGTATCCAGACGAAGGACTTGGGAACCACCTCTCCCCTCTTGGCGCCGTTCTCGACGGCGGCAAAGAGCGCCGCGGCGGCGGAATCCGCGGAGGTCGAGGTGACCTCGCAGCGGAGCTCGCCGTTCTGATTGACGCAGCCGGAGAGTATCTCGTCGCCCTCCTTCACCAGCACGGCGCCGGAGTAGTCGCCGAGCGGAGAGCGGTCGAGGCTGGCAGTGCCCTCGAGCACGATGCAGTCGCAGGGCACGCGCTCACCGGAGTGGATGACTATCGTCTCGCCGACCTCTATCGTGTCGGCGGGTACGGTCTCCTCCTCCCCGTCGCGCACAACGTGCGCGTCGTCCGGCTCGCAGTATATCTGGTCGAGCACGGTGCGGTAGGTGCGTATGTAGGCGTACTCGACGAACAGGCAGCCGATCTGATACAGCAGCACCAGCGCCGTGCCCTCAACGGCGAAGCCGAAGATGAGCGCGAGAATGACCGACAGCGTGATCAGCACCGTCTTGTCGAGATACCGGCCGCGCAGCACGCTCAGCACCGCGCCGGCTGCGATATCCCAGCCGGCGACGAGCACCGAGACGATAAGCAAAACAACGGGCCAGGGCTCCGGTATGGAGCGCACGAGCAGGGCCACCGCAAACGCGGCGCAGGAGACGATGAGCCTTACTATAAAGACGATGTCCAGCTCAAGCTCGTCCGAACCGCCGGGGCCACCGCTGGCGCCGGAACAGACGCCGGAGCAGCTGTAACGCCTCCCGACGGACTTTTCGAGGATTTCGGTAAAGTTCATCGAACCCCCTCCTTAAAACTTGGGATCAGCGCCGGGCAGAGCTCAGTCGGCCTTGCCGTCGCAGCCGAGGACGTCGACGATCTTGTGAGCGACCATTTCCTTGATGGCGGCGCGGGCGGGCTTCAGGTACTGGCGGGGATCGAAGTCGGCCGGATGCTCGGCGAAGTACTTGCGGATGGTGGCGGTCATGGCCAGACGCAGGTCGGAGTCGATGTTGATCTTGCAGACGGCGCTGCGGGCGGCCTGACGGAGCTGATCCTCGGGCACGCCGATGGCGCCGGGCATGTTGCCGCCGTACTTGTTGATCTCATCGACGAACTGCTGAGGTACGGAGGAGGCGCCGTGCAGGACTATCGGGAAGCCGGGCAGGTTCTTCTCAACGGCCTCGAGCACATCGAAGCGGAGCTGCGGCTTGGTGCCGGGCTTGAACTTGTAGGCGCCGTGGCTGGTGCCGATGGCGATGGCCAGGGAGTCGCAGCCGGTGCGGGAGACGAACTCCTGGACCTCTTCGGGGCGGGTGTAGGAGGCATGGCCTTCCTCGACCTTGACCTCGTCCTCGATGCCGGCCAGGGTGCCCAGCTCAGCCTCGACAACGACGCCGTGGTCGTGGGCGTACTCGACGACCTGCTTGGTGATGGCGATGTTCTCCTCGAAGGGCTTGGAGCTGGCGTCTATCATGACGGAGGTGAAGCCGCCGTCTATGCAGCTCTTGCAGAGCTCAAAGCTGTCGCCATGGTCGAGATGCAGGCAGATGGGCAGGTTGGTCTCGATGACGGCGGCCTCAACGAGCTTCATGAGGTAAGTATGGTTAGCGTAGGCGCGGGCGCCCTTGGAGACCTGGAGGATGAGCGGTGCGCGCAGCTCAGCGGCGGCTTCGGTTATGCCCTGGACGATCTCCATGTTGTTCACGTTGAACGCGCCAATGGCGTACCCACCGTCGTAGGCTTTGCGGAACATTTCCTTGGATGTTACGAGGCTCATAAAAATTATCTCCTTTGCAAGCGGTAAATTTATGCTATTGCTTATTTATTATATCCCAAACGTGTGATATAATCAATAACACCTTTTTAAGATTTTGGAGGTAACAGTATGGAAAAAACGCTCAGGGGAGCCTGTGTCATAGGCCAGTCCGGAGGTCCGACCTCCGTCATCAACTCCAGCGCCTACGGCGTCATCAGGACTGCGCTCGACACTGACTGCATAACCAAGGTCTACGGCGCCGCCCACGGCATCAAGGGCGTGCTCGAGGACAAGCTCTACGACATGGGCGAGGAGGACGCCTATGAGCTCAGCCTGCTCATGAACACCCCCTCCTCCGAACTCGGCTCCTGCCGCTACAAGATGGCCGATCCCGACAAGGACGACACCGACTACAAGCGCATCCTTGAGATATTCAAGAAATACGACGTCCGCTACTTCTTCTACAATGGCGGCAACGACTCCATGGACACCTGCGACAAGATCAGCCGCTTCATGGAGAAGAGCGGCTACGAGTGCCGCGTCATGGGCGTGCCCAAGACCATAGACAACGACCTCTACAACACCGACCACTGCCCCGGCTTCGGCAGCGCGGCGAAGTACATCGCCACCTCCTGCGCCGAGGTATACAAGGACGCCCACGTCTATGACACCGGCATGATCGTCATCATCGAGATCATGGGCCGTCACGCCGGCTGGCTCGCCGCCAGCTCCGCCCTCGCCGGCCTCGTGGGCTGCGGTCCGGACCTCATCTACCTGCCCGAAACCAACTTCGACATGGACCAGTTCCTCGCCGACGCCACCCGCATCTACAAGGAGAAGGGCAACTGCATCGTCGCCGTCTCAGAGGGCATCCACTATGCAGACGGCAGCTTCGTCTCCGAGGCCAAGACCAGCGCTACCGACGGCTTCGGCCACGCCCAGCTCGGCGGCCTCGCCTCTCTGCTCGCTTCCGTCGTCAAGGAGAAGGCCGGCGCCAAGGTCCGCGGCATAGAGCTCTCCCTGCTCCAGCGCTGCGGCGCTCACCTCGCCTCCAAGACCGACGTCGACGAGGCCTTCATGGCCGGCGAAGTCGCGGTCCTCTCCGCTGTCGGCGGCGAGACCGGCAAGATGGTCGCCTTTGCCCGCGAGTATGTGGACGGCAAGTACAACTGCGTGCCCAAGCTCGTGCCCCTCACCAGCGTCGCCAACTTCGAGAAGAAGGTCCCCGCCGAGTGGATACTCCCCGACGGCAAGGGCGTGACCCAGGACTTCATCGACTATGCCCTGCCCCTCATCCAGGGCGAGCCCGAGCGCGCAACCGAGAACTCCCTGCCCCGCTACGCCAGGCTCAAGAAGGTCCTCGCGAAGTAAATAACCTCGCCGGAAATTGCGGAGCGCCGCCCATTTGGGCGGCGCTCTTTTATTGCCCTCACGGCCCGGCGCGGTGTAGCATAACATGGCTTGAGGGCCTCCGCCCTCGCGACGACATTTAGGAGGCAACGAAATTGGAAAACACTAACATGCAGGCCACCTGCACCTATAAACAGGGCAGCCTGCCCGGATGCGCCCCGCTTGCTCTTGCGCAGATCCCGGCGCAGCAGAGCAGCGAACCGGCCTATAAGAGCGGCGAGGCGCTCTCCCGCGGCACGCTGTTCCCGGGCCTCGATCTGCCCTTCAAGAACATCGTCAACCAGATGCCCGCCGAGACCACAGAGCTGCGCGAGCTCATGGCGCTCGACTTTGTCACGGCGGAGCTGAATCTCTATCTCGATACACATTCCAGCGACACTCAGGCGTTCCAGACCCTGCAGTCCTTCCTGAAGATGTACGAGGAGGGCCGCAAGGAGTACGTCGCCCGCTTCGGCCCGCTCAGCCTCTCCGATCTGGCCACGGCCAAGAGCTACACCTGGCTCAACGACCCCTGGCCCTGGGACTATGTGAGTAAGGAGGGCTGAACATGTTCGTATATGAGAAGAAACTGCAGTACCCCGTAAAGATCAAAAACACCAACCCTGCCCTCGCCAAGTTCATCATCAGCCAATACGGGGGCCCGGATGGGGAGCTGGGGGCGTCGCTGCGCTACCTCAGCCAGCGCTATTCCATGCCCAGTCCTGAGCTCAAGGGGCTGCTGACCGATATCGGCACTGAGGAGCTGGGTCATCTTGAGATGATCGGCGCGATCGTCCACCAGCTCACGCGAAACATGACGCCGGAGCAGATCAAAAAGGCCGGATACGAGGCCTACTTCGTGGACCACACGGCCGGCGTCTACCCCACTGCCGCCTCCGGCGCACCCTGGAATGCCGCAGGCATCGGCGTCAAGGGCGACGTTCTCGCCGACCTCTCCGAGGATATGGCCGCCGAGCAGAAGGCCCGCGTCACCTACGACAACATCCTGCGCCTGTGCGACGACCCCGACGTCAGCGACATCATCCGCTTCCTGCGCGAGCGGGAGGTCATCCACTACCAGCGCTTCGGCGAGGCCCTGCGCATCGCCTCCGAGAAGCTCGACCAGAAGAACGTGTACGCCATCAATCCCGCCTTCGATAAGTGACACACGCAAAAAAGACGCCGGAATTTCCGGCGTCTTTTTCAATTTTGCATGTTACATACCAGCGAGGGCGCAGACGGTGGCGTAACGCTCATCTGCGGCGCGCTGTATGGAGGCAAGCTGCTCTGCGCTGAGTTTTTTGAACTTGCCTATGCCCTTTACGAAGTCCGAAACGGGAATGGGGTCAGCGTTCTTGTAGTTGAGCGTATATTTCCCCTCGGATTTCTCCCAGAGCGGGAACATATTGCTCTTCACGGCGCGTTTTGAGACTTCGATAGTCTGGTCTGGCGCGAAGCTCCAGCCAGTGGGGCAGGGCGAAAAGACGTGGAGGTAGGCAAAGCCGCGCTTTGAGGCCGCGAGGCCCTTTTCTATCTTCTCAACCATGTCCCGCATGTTCCAGGGCGTGGCCGTGGCGCAGTATTCTACGCCGTGCATGGCGAGTATGAGCGGAATGTACTTTTGCGGCTGCTGCTTGCCGCAGAGCGCGCTGCCCAGAGGCGTCGTGGAGGTGCGCGAGCCCTCGGTGGTCGTAGAGCTGCGCTGATAGCCCGTGTTCATGTAGCCCTCGTTGTCGTAGCAGATGTAGAGCATCTTCTCACCGCGCTCGGCTGCGCCGGAGAGGCTCTGGAAGCCGCAGTCCGCCGTGGCACCGTCGCCCGCGACGGCGACGATGTTGACATCTCCCCTGCCCCGGCGCTCGTACATGTGGCTCAGGCCGCTCAGGAACGAGGCGGTGTTGTCGAGCAGCGGGATGTGGACCGGCACCTTCATGCCCGTGTCGTGGCTCCAGCCTATCGCGCCGCTGCCGGCCATACAGCCGGGCGGCACGCATACTATCGTGTCCGGCCCCGCGAGCTGCAATACGCGCCGCAGTACCAGCTCGCCGCCGCAGCCCTGGCAGGCGGAGACGCCGGGCGACACCATGTCGGGGCGAGTTCTCAGTGTTTCTATGTAACCCATTTTCCTGCCCCCCTCAGTCCTTCATGAACCAGAGCGTGTCATACACGCCCGGCGCGTTCTTGACGCTCTCGAGCCTGTCGATGGCGCTTGCGAAGTCCGCGACGGAGATGTCCGCACCGCCAAGGCCGCCTATGGCGGAGAAACTGGCCCGGTCCGCCGCGCCGGCAAGCGCCGCTCGGGTCTCGACGTACATCGGCCCGCAGTTCCAGCCGAAGGAGACGCTGCGGTCCACGCAGCAGAAGGCTCGGGCGCCGCTCAACGCCTTGGCGAGCCTCGCCGCCGGGAAGGGCCGGATTGCACGGAGCTTTACAAGTCCTGCGCGGATGCCGCGCTCCCGCGCCTCGTCAACCGCGTCCATACCGGCGCCGGTCATGCCGCCGACAGTGACGACGGCTACCTCGGCGTCCTCCATGCGGTACTCGCTCAGCACGCCGCCGTAGCTGCGGCCGAAGCTCTCAGCAAATTTAGCGTCCACCTCGTCTATTACCTTCAGCGCCCGCTGCATGGCGGCCAGGTGGTTCTTGCGGTAATGCATCAGCAGCTCGCCCGGGGTCATAGGGTCGAGGGCGAGAGGCGCGTCCGGGTCGAGCAGTGCCTGGTGATTCAGGCTGTGCGGCGGAAGAAAGGCGTCTACTTCACTCTGAGTAGGCATATCCACACCGGAGGTGAGGTGCGAGCTGTAAAAACCGTCATAGCAGACGTTCACGGGGATGCTGACCTCGGGATGCTCGGCAATCATGTAGCCCTGGATTATCATGTCCACGATCTCCTGGTTGCTGTCGCAGAAGAGCTGTATCCAGCCCGCTTCACGCAGGGACATAACGTCCTGCTGTCCGCTCCAGATGCTCTCGGGCGAGGTCATCTCGCGCGTGGCGATGGCCATGACCATGGGCAGGCGCAGAGTGGACATCCTGAAATACGGCTCGTACATCAGCGCAAGTCCCTGGGCGCTGGTGGCAGTGAAAACACGGCCTCCGCCTGCCGCCGCGCCCTGCACGACGCTCATCGCCGAGTGTTCGGACTCAACCTGGACCAGGTCCGAGTCCAGCCGCCCGCCGTGCACCATCTCGGCCAGGTGCTCCACGACCGAGCTCTGCGGCGTTATGGGGTAGGCTGCAATGAGGTCGGGACGGCACAGGGCCGCGGCTTCTGCTGCGGCGTAGTTGCCGGTGAGTACCATCTTATTTCCCATCGCTGCCGCCTCCCTCGTGTTCCATGCTTATGGCCTTTTTCGGGCACTCCGCGGCGCAGATACCGCAGCCCTTGCAGAAGTCATAGCTTATGTAATAGCCCCGCTCCTCCGACCACTTTATCGAGTTCACGGGACAGTAGCCAAGGCAAATGCCGCAATCTACACACAGCGCCTTGTCCATTACAGGCCTGTGCGTGCGCCAGGACGCAGTGTCCAGGACGTACATGCCGCGGTTGCCCACGGGCGTCACATATTCGCGGTCATACACCGGCCTCGCCTCCCTTCAGATAGCTCACGCTTTCGTATGCCAGCTCTGCCGCGCGGCGGTTCTCCGCGCCGAAGGTGGCCTCGATCTCCGCAAAAAGTCTCTCGCGGTCGACTATGCCCACGACCTTGGTAAAGGCCCCGAGCACCGCCGTGTTGGGCAGGTTCTGGCCGAAAAGGCGCTCCGAAATGCCCGTGGCGTCCACCTCGGCGACGACTCCCGCGCAGTCCGGCACGCCGAGCTCAGATAGCGGCTTTGTGCTGTTAATGAGCACCGTGCCGCAATCCTTGAGGCCCGCATAGGTCTGCGGCAGACCGACGAGCGTGTCGTCCATTATGATAAGGACGTCCGGCTCGTATATCTGCGTCTTGCGGCGTATCTCCTCCGTGCTCAGCCTCAGATAGCCGAAGACCGGCGAGCCCTTGCGCTCGACACCGAAGAAGGGTATGAACTGCCCGTGCAGGCCGCCCTCGACCGCCGCCTTGACCACCATCTGAGAGGCCTTGACCACGCCCTGGCCTCCCCGGCCGTGTAAGCGTATCTCCTTCAACCTCATCCCTCCTGTACCTATAATCGGAACATCGTTCCGTATCGTTCGAATAAATTATGGCACCATGGGCCTGGTTTGTCAAGCTCAGATGCCGTAATTTTTCAGCTCATCCCTTATGCTGACGACCACCTCGCTGAGACGCGGCTCGAGCGCGGCGCGGCTGCCGCTGACGGACACCGCGGCGGCGACACGTCCGGAGGCATCGAGCACCGGACAGCCCACGCAGAAAAGACCCTCATGGGTCTCCCCGTCGTCGAGGGCGTAACCGCGCTCGCGTATGGCGGCGAGTTCGGTCTCAAGGGCGTCGGGGTCAGTTATGGTAGTTGCCGTGTAGCGGCGCAGCTCGGCGTTTTCAATGAGCTCGCGTCGGCGCTCCGGGGGCAGCCAGGCGAGGATGCATTTGCCGGTTGCCGAGGCGTGTATGGGCAGCGTGCCGCCCACGCGGGAGGACATGTACACAAATGGCCCGGCGGAGACCTTGTTCACGATGGTGAGCTCCCCGCCGTCGAGCACGGCGAGGTGAGCCGTGGACTGATATTCCTCCGCAAGCTGCGCGAGCGCGGGGGCGAGGGCGCGGGAGAGCTCGTTCCGCTCGCGGACGAGCGAGCCGTAGAGCAGAAAGCCGGTCCCAAGGCGGTATTTCCCCGTCTCCGGGTTCTGCATGAGCAGCCGCCCGTCCTCGAGCGAGGCTACAATTCGGGCCACGGCGGACTTGGAGAGCCCCAGCTCGCGCGAGAGCTCCGAGATGCCACGCTCCTCCCTATCGACAAAGCAGCCGAGCAGGCGCAGGGCGTTGGTCACCGACTGCGAATATTCGCTTTTCCCGCGCTCTGCCATCTGCTTCCCCCGTTTCAGCTTATCATTTCCCTAAAGCGCGCCTCGTCGATAATCTCCACGCCGAGGCTCTCGGCTTTTGTGAGTTTGGAGCCCGCGTTTTCGCCGGCCAGGACGTAGCTGGTCTTTTTGGACACAGAGCCAGCTGTCTTGCCGCCGAAGCTCTCGATTATTGCGGCGGCCTCGTCGCGCGTCCAGCTCTCGAGCGTGCCGGTGAGGACGAAGGTCTTGCCAGCAAAGCGGTCGTCGCGCCGCTCCTCGCCGCTCTCGAAGGAGACGCCGGCCTCGCGCAGCAGCTTTATCTGGTGCTGGGCCTGCGGCTCGTCGAACCACTGGCGGATAAAGCCCGCCGTGATCTCGCCGATGTCCGGCACGGCGCAGAGTTCCTCGAGGCTCGCGGACATGAGCTTGTCCAGCGTGCCGAAGTGCGAGGCGAGCACCTTGCCCGCCTTCTGGCCCACCTGCCGTATGCCGAAGGCGCAGATCAGGCGCGCGAGGCCCGCGGATTTGCTCTTTTCTATGGCGGCCATGAGGTTTGCCGCCGACTTTTTGCCCATGCGGTCGAGCTCTGCGACCTTGTCGGCTTCGAGATAATAGATGCCTGCGGGCGTGGTCAGCAGCCCGGCCCTTATGAGCGAGTCCGCCACGGCGACGCCGAGGCCCTCGATGTCCATCGCCTCGCGCGAGGCGAAGTGTACGATGTTTCTGAGCCTCTGCGCCGGGCACTCGGCGCCCGTGCAGCGCATGGCGACGCCGTCCTCGTCCCGGACGATGGGCGAGCCGCACTCCGGGCAGGTGTCAGGCAGGTGGAAGGGTAAGGCGCCCTCGGGCCGCTTGCTCTTCACGACCTCGAGCACCTCGGGGATTATCTCACCCGCCTTACGGACGACGACCGTGTCGCCTATGCGGACATCCAGCTTGTCGATGAAGTCCTGATTGTGCAGCGTCGCGTTCGTCACCGTCGTCCCCGCGAGGCGGACAGGTTCGATGACCGCCTTGGGCGTGAGCACGCCGGTGCGGCCGACCTGGACGACGATGTCCTTCACGACGCTCTCCTTGCGCTCCGGCGGGTACTTATAGGCCGCCGCCCAGCGCGGGGCCTTGGCCGTGCTGCCCAGCTCCTCGCGCTCGGCGAGGGAGTTTATCTTGATAACCGCGCCGTCTATGTCGTAGGGGAAGTCCCCCCTGTTCTCACCTATGGCCTCGACCGCGGCCTTGCATTCCTCAAAATTGTGGCAGACGGTGTAGGGCACGGCGTCAAAGCCGAATTCACGCAGCGCGTCCAGCGTCTCCGTGTGGGTGGTGAAGTCCCGGCCCACGGATTTCTGGATGTTGAAGACGCAGATGTCGAGCTTGCGCGAGGCGGCGACCTTAGGGTTCTGCTGGCGCATGGAGCCCGCGGCGGCGTTGCGCGGGTTGGCAAGCAGCGGCTCGCCTCGGAGCTCGCGCTCGGCGTTGAGCTCCTCGAACACCGCGCGGGACATGTAGACCTCACCGCGGACGATGAGCCTCTCCGGGGCGTTTTTGAGCTTTTGAGGCAGGTTCCGCACGGTGCGGAGGTTTTCGGTGACGTCCTCGCCGGTTACGCCGTCTCCGCGCGTAGCGCCGCGGACGAACACGCCGTTTTCATACTCCAGCGACATGGAGAGGCCGTCTATCTTCGGCTCCGCCGAGTATTCGCGCCCCTGCGGCAGGGCGGCGAGCATGCGCTCGTCAAATTCGCGCAGTTCGTCAAAGGAGAACACGTCGTTGAGGCTCTCGAGCGGCACCTCGTGCGTCACGGGCGCGAAAGTGCTCTTGGCCGTGCCGCCCACCTTCTGCGTGGGCGACGTTGGCGAGTAAAACTCCGGGTGCGCGGCCTCCAGCTCCTCGAGCCGGCGCATTAGCGCGTCGTATTCAAAGTCGGATATCACCGGCGCATCCTCGTCGTAATAGTGCCGGTTGTGCTCCATTATCTCGGCTCTGAGGGCCTCTATCTCCTGTTTAACGTCCATTTCAACTCTCCATATCCAAATAGGTCTGCGGCACCTGGCCGACTATGACGGTCTCGGCGATGAGTATCTCGCTGACGACCTGGGTAGAGACGGTCCGCCAGGGCATGATGACGTCGATGTCGATAACGACGTCGAGCTTCATCTGGTGCTTGGTCTGATTTATCCCCGCGGAGACGAGCTCGTTCTTGAAGTCCACGCGCGAGGAGCTGAGCATCGTGATATCCACGGGTATATCCGGCCCGCGCCCGAGCAGCAGGCTCGAGCCGAGCAGGTTGCCTATGGGTATCTCCAGCGACAGCTCTCCCCCGTCCGCGGCCTTGACTATGTCGGAGAGCAGCTCCGACGACATGGCGTTAATCCGCGCCATGTTCGCCCTCACGGCGGTTACGTTGCCCTCGGCATCGTGCTCGAGAGTCACGAAATAGTCGTAGTCATAGTCCTCGCTGGCGAGTTTGCGGCTGATGGTGTCGTTTATGCACAGCGTCATGAGGTCCGTCGCGTCCGAGAGCACCATGGAGCAGCTCAGCTCGCGCAGATAAACCGCGCCGCGGATGCCCACGGAGACGAGCACGGCGGCGATGAGCACAAGTACTATCGCGAGCTTAGTCCTCCGGCGCATCGGCGGCAGGTGTACGTCCACGTACAGCGGCCTGCGCCTTCTGCGGTTGAGCATGGGTGATCACCCCCATGCCATTTATATGAGGGCTATTTGTCCAGCATTTCCGCTATTGCGTTCATTATTCCGAGCCTGCCCGACTCATAGGTCAGTCCGCCCTGCAAAAAGGCGCAGTACGGCTCGCGCATCGGGCCGTCGGCCGAGAGCTCTATGGACGAGCCCTGTATGAACGCGCCCGCGGCCATGATGACCTCGTCCTCATAGCCCGGCATCTTCCAGGGCTCGGGCGTGACGTAGGAATCCACGGGCGAGCCGGCCTGTATGCCGCGGCAGAAGCGGCAGAGGTTTTCCGCCGACTTGAGGGTTATGGTCTGGATGATATCGTACCTCGGCTCCAGCGGTCCGGGCTCGGAGTCAAAGCCGAGCTTTTCGAGCATCGCGGCGCAGAGGGCCGCGGTCTTGAGCGCCTGAGCCGTGGTGTGCGGGGCCATGAAGAGGCCCTGATACAGCTGCCTGTTCGTGCCCAGCGTGCAGCCGCACTCGCCGCCTATGCCGGGCACGGTGAGCCGGAACGCGGCGCGCTCCACCAGCTCCGCGCGGCCGGTGATGTAGCCGCCGGTGGGCGCCAGGCCGCCGCCCGGGTTCTTTATGAGCGAGCCCGCGGCGAGGTCGGCGCCGAGCATCGTCGGCTCCACCTCCTCGGTGAACTCGCCGTAGCAGTTGTCCACGACGCACACCGTCTCGGGCGACACGCGCTTGACGAGGCGGCAGATCTCGCCCACCTCCTCGGCCGAGAGCGCCCGGCGGCTGTCGTAGCCCCTCGAGCGCTGGATGAGCACGGCGCGGGGGCGCTTCTCCCCCACCTCGCGCCCTATGGCCTCCATGTCCGGGCCGCCGTCCTTCGTGGGCACCTCGGCGTACTTGACGCCGTAGAAGCCCAGCGAGCCGTAGGCGTCGCCGGAGATACCGATGGCCGTCCTGAGCGTGTCATAGGGCGCGCCCATGAGGCACATGAGCGTCTCGCCCGGGCCCACGGCGGCGAAGAGCGCCGAAGCTATGGCATGCGTGCCGTTTACAAAGCCCGTGCGCACCAGCGCGGCCTCCGCGCCGAAAACGCGGGCCCATATCTTGTCGAGCGTCTCGCGGCCCAGGTCGTCGTAGCCGTAGCCGGTGGTGCCGGCAAAGCAGCTCTCGGAGACCTTGAACTCCTGGAACGCCTCCATTATGCGCCGCGTATTTATGCGCGACACGCGGTCGATCTCGGCAAATCGGCCGCTAAGCTCCGCCTCGCAGTCGTCCGCGAGGCGCTCTATATTCGTCGGAATATCACTCAGCTTCATCGTCTTTGAACCCCATAACTATCTCTCTGAATTTGTCGCCGCGCTCGGCGAAGTTCCGGAACCTGTCGAAGGACGAGCAGGCCGGAGAAAGCAGCACTATGTCCCCCGGCGAGGCCATGGCCTTGGCCTCCAACACCGCGGTGGTGAGGTCGGGGACTATCTTTATCGGCAGGCGCATCGGGTCATAGAACACGCTGCGCCGCACGGCGATGGCTATCTGCTCCGCCGTGTCGCCCGTGAGCAGCAGGGCGCGGACGCGCTCGCATATCTCGTCGGCGAGGCCGTCGAAGCTCACGTGCTTGTCGTGGCCTCCGGCGATGAGTATCGGCTTTGCCCGCATCGCGCGCAGGCCCGCTATAGTGCGGGTCGGGCTGGTGGCGATGGAGTCGTTGATGTAGGAGACGCCGTTGAGCTTGCGTATGAGCTCCAGACGGTGGGTCACGCCGCCGTAAGTGCGCGCCACGGCGCGGCACATCTCGGGCGAGACAACGCCGTCCACCGCCGCAAACGCGGCCATGTAGTTTTCCACGTTGTGCACGCCGGGCAGCAGGATCTCGGACTCGGGGATGATGCTCTCGACCTCGTAATTGTGGCTGCGGTAGATCATGCCGTTGCGGCAGAACACGCCGTCGGAGAGCGTCTCCTTGCGGCTGAAATACAGCACGCGGCTCTTCGCCTCCTCGCCGAAGCGGGCGGTGTAGGCGTTGTCGCGGTTCACGACCAGCACGTCGTCGGCGGTCTGGTTTGCGAAGATCTGGCGCTTGGCGTTGACGTAGTCGTCAAAGTCCGGGTGCTTGTCAAGGTGGTTCGGCGAGACGTTGGTGATGACGGCGACGTCGGGGCGTATATTGATGCTGTGCAGCTGGAAGCTCGAGAGCTCCAGCACGGCGATGTCATCCGGCTGGAAGTCCGGTATCTCGCACAGCAGCGGCTTGCCGATGTTGCCGCCGAGGTGCACGCGCCGACCAGCGGCCTTGAGCAGCTCGGCAATGATGGACGAGGTGGTGGTCTTGCCGTCGGAGCCCGTTATGCCTATCGTGCGGCAGGGGCAGAGGCGGAAGAAGATCTCCATCTCGCTGGTGACGACCGCGCCGCGCGCCTTTGCCTTGACGAGGGCGGGGTCCGTGGGCAGCAGGCCCGGGGTGCGGAAGATGTAATCAAAGCCATCGAGGTCGTCGAGGTAGCCGGGGCCGAGCCGGAGCTGGGCGCCGCGCGCACGCAGAGCAGCGGCCGCGTCGCCGAGCGCCTCCTCGGTGCGCATATCGCAGACGGTCAGGGGCAGATCGTTTTTGAGCAGAAGGTCTATGAGCGGAGTATTGCTCACGCCTATCCCGAGCACGGCGATGCGCCGGCCCTTGAGGGAGTCAACATATTCCTGAAGTGTCAAAATAATCACCTCTCAACCCAAGATTATATCCCGAAATTCTGACGAATACAACAACTTTGTTGCATATGCCCTCTTGACAGCCTCCATGCATAAAGATTTATAATAATACCAAGAAAATAAAAAAGGAGTCTTAATATGGAAAATCATGACTCCCGCAAGCGGTTTGCGGCCAGGCTGGCCCTACTGCTTGCGGGACTTGCTGTTATGGCCTTCGGCGTGGCGCTGTCCATCAAGGCAGAGCTCGGCACCTCGCCCATCTCCAGCCTGCCGTATGTTACGGCAGTCATAAGCGGGCTGAGCGTCGGCACGACGACGATAATCGTCAACTCGCTTTTCGTACTTATCCAGATAATCCTGCTTCGGCGAAACTATGAGTGGTTCCAGCTGCTGCAGATAGGCATCGCCGTGGTGTTCGGCATGATGATAGACCTCTTCGGGCTGATGCTGGAGCCTGTGGCGGCCGGGAACTATGCCGTGCAGTGGCTGCTTTGCGCGGGCGGAATCGTGTTTGTCGCCCTTGGAATAAGTATTGAGGTCGCGGCCAACCTCGTGCCCACCGCGGGCGAAGGTCTGGTGCTCGCCGTCTGCCAGGTGACCCCCTTCAAGTTCGGCAACATGAAAGTCGCGCTGGACGTTACGCTCGTTGTCCTCTCCGTCGCCGCGGGCTTCATCTTCCTAGGCCGGCTCGAGGGCGTGCGCGAGGGCACGGTAGCGGCGGCGCTGCTCGTGGGCCAGGTGTCCAAGATTTTTTCGAGGTATCTCGTCGGCCTGCGCAAAAAGCTCGGAACAGAGGTTGACTAAGTCCGGGCCAGAGGTTAAAATACCACATTGAGCGGGCCGGACGGCCGCGCGTGTCAGGCTAAAGCCGGCACGTGAGGAAAGTCCGGGCTCCATAGGGCAAGGATAACGGGTAACACCCGCCAGGGGCGACCCTCGGACAAGTGCAACAGAGATATACCGCTGGTTCCTGCGAACCAGTAAGGGTGGAAAGGCGGAGATAAGCGCCCGCCCATCGGCTGGAGACAGTTCGGTGCTGTAAACTCTATCCGGAGCAACACCGTGGAGGGACAATAGGCCGGCCCGGCCGTCCCGAGGAGGTGGCTTGAGGCGTGCGGCAACGTGCGTCCCAGATAGATGGCCGTCGATCACAGAACCCGGCTTACAGGCCCGCTCATAATAAGCAGAAAAAATGCCAGTCGAGAGACTGGCATTTTTCTTTTCAGTTGTACGCTGCGGCGAGGCGGATGTGGCTCCAGGTGCGGGTGTGCCAGCGCCAGAGGAAGAGCCCGGCGCGCAGGCACTCGTCGCAGGCCATGGCTATCCAGATGCCCTCGAGGCCGAGCCCGAGCGGGCCGGAGAGCAGCATTCCGCCGCCGAATGCGGTAAGCCAGGCGCTGATGACGCAGATGGTTATCGGGAAGCGTATGTCCCCACAGGCCTGGAGCGCGCGGCACATGACTATATTGACCGCCCTGCCCAGCTCCAGCGGTATCTCGATGAGCATGATGGTCTTTGCAAGCGCAATGACCTGCGCGTCGCTTGTGAAGATGCCGCAGAGCGGCTCCGCGAATATGTAGATTAGCACCGAGACCAGACCGGAGATGACTACGGAGGCGTACATCGTGCGTCGGACGCACTTGTCGGTCGCCTCGGTGTCCCCGCCGCCCATGTAGCGCGCGACGACGACCTGCGCCGCCTGAGCCACGGCGGAGGCGAACATGTAGGAGAGCATGGCGAACATGTTGGCGTAGACGCGGGTGTTGATGACAAAGAGCTCAAACCTGTTGCAGACGGCCTGGATGCAGATCTGCGAGAGGTTGTAGGAGATGGACTCGCCGCCGGAGGGTATGCCGATGTGCAGCAGCCCGCGGAACTGCGTCTTCGGGAAGGGCTTCAGGCAGGAGACGGAGATCGCGCCCTTGCCGAAGTACCTGCGGAAGAGCAGCGCGATGACCACGACGCCGACGAGCCTGGAGAGGCCGCTGGAGATGGCCGCGCCCGCGACGCCGAGGGCTGGCAGACCGATGAGGCCGTTTATTAGCAGCGCGTTGCAGCCTATGTTCATGACGTTCACGAGGACGGATACCAGCATCGTCTGCTTCATGAGCTGGCAGCTGCGGAAGAAGGCCGTGAAGGTCAGGTATACCGCCTGCAGCACCATACCGGCGCCGATGATGCGGATGTAGAGCACAGCCTCGTCGAATATCTCCTCGGGTACGCTCATCATGCGGTAGATGGGCCCGCAGAGGAACACCAGGATCGCGCTCACCGCGAGGCCGAAGATGAGATTCGCAAGCAGCGACACCGTGTAAGTCTCGCGCAGACGCTCCGTGCTCTTCGCGCCGAGATACTGGGAGATGAGTATCGTCGCCGCGGTGCAGATGACCGAGAATACGATGAGCAGCAGGTTGACTATCTGGTTCGCATTGCCGATGGCCCCGACCAGATCCGGGTCATACCACCCGACCATGATCTGGTCCGCATTGCCGACCAGCATCTGCAATACCAGCTCAATAAAAATAGGCCACGTCAGGCTCAGAATGTTGTTTTCGTTCTTAACGGACTTGAGCTTCTCCATATTACTCCCCAACCAGAAATATTGCACAAAATTGGCATATGTAATTTAGCTAATTTATTATAGTGCCCGCCGCTGAAAAGTCAATCGGCAGAATTAACACAGTTTGGTTAGAGTAGAAAGACCCAAGTTATAAAAAATGATAGTGCAATAAAACGCGTCTGCCGATTAATCTGCAGACGCGTTTGTATTGCTGTAGTTAGGTTTTATCAGCAGCTCGCAAAATGACCACCTGATATGGAGCAAGAATCAGACGCTCGCTGCTGTGCCAATCGGAATCCGGCACATTAGTCAAAATGAGTTCTGCTTTGCTTAGGTCCATGGGGAGCGATCTATTTGCTTTAACTTCACTGAAATTTGCCGCTATAAACCATGTTTCCCCTTCAAAATGCTTATAATATGCGAATATCTCCTTGTCTTCCGGCCAGATCAGCTCGACCTCTCCGTAAGGCATTATTGGATTGTCCTTGCGCAAGGCTATAAGCTTTTTATAGAAGTAGAAAACTGAGTCAGGGTCAGCGAGAGCCTTTTCCACGTTTATCTCCGGATAATCAGGGTTCAGCATTATCCATGGTGTTCCGCTGGTAAAGCCTCCATTTTTGCCGCCGTTCCAAGGCATAGGTGTTCTTGCGTTATCGCGGGCTTTGCGATGTATGGCGTCCCACATGAACTCCTCACCTGCGCCGGTCCTGCGGCAGTTTTCTGCAAAAGTCAGGCTCTCTATGTCCCGGAGCTGACTTACGTCGGTCCAGGGCACGTTGACCATACCTAGTTCCTCGCCTTGGTAGACAAACGGCGTGCCGCGCAGAGTATGCAAAACTGCTGCCAGCATTTTGGCGCATCTCATTCGATACTTGCCCGTTGTTCCAAAGCGAGACAGCGCCCTCGGCTGATCCTGATTCGACCAGAACAGACCAAGCCAGCCGTCCTTGAGTTCCTTCTGCCACCTTGTTAGCCTTTCTTTGAGTTCAGGCAGCTTCCAAGGTCGGTAATACCATTTTCCAAGGGCTTGCCCATCCATGTCGATGTGCTCGAATGAAAATACGGCGTCCAGCTCTCGCTTGGCTCCGGCTGTATACCTTTTGCCCTGCTCTGTACTGAGTGCGATACATTCACCGACAGTGAAAATATCCTTATCCTTGTATACAGTCTCCGCCATCTCCTGAAGATATTCATGGATGTGATCAACGTCGCAGATATGTTCGACAGGAAAAACGTACCCGTTCATATCCGTCGGTCCAGAGGCATCCGGCAGGCCATCGGTCTTGCAAAGCAAATTAATTACGTCCATTCTGAAACCGTCGGCTCCCTTATCCAGCCACCAGGTCATCATGTCGTATACGTCTTTTCGGACATTTGGATTGTGCCAGTTCAGGTCAGGCTGCTTTTTTGAGAAGAGATGAAGATAGTACTCCCCTGTATGCTGATCATATTCCCACGCAGACGGAGTAAAGAACGAGGCCCAGTTGTTTGGCTCATGCCCATCTTTGCCCTCTGCCCAGATGTAGTAATCTCGCTTGGGGTCATTCTTGCTGCTGCGGGAGCTTATAAACCACGGATGCTCGTCGGAGGTGTGGTTTACAACCAGATCCACAAGGATCTTTATTCCCCGTGAGTGCAGCTTGTCTCTGAGTTCCTCCCAGTCCTCCATGGTGCCGAAAATGTCCAGTATCTTCTGGTAGTCAGAAATATCGTACCCCATGTCATCGCCGGGAGACTCAAACACCGGTCCCAGCCATATGCCTCCGATGCCCAGGTCAGCAAGGTAATCGACCCTGTCGATGATGCCGCGCAGGTCACCTATGCCGTCGCCGTTCGAGTCTTGGAAGCTCCGTGGATATATCTGATAGAATACACACTCTTTCCACCAACGCCTTTCGAGCTCCATGCACTGCACCTCACTTTAGTATGATCTCACGGCCTGCTGAAGCCGAGGCGTACATTGCACCTATGATACGCTGAACCTTGTAGCAATTCTCTGCGGAGGTTATTGGGATCTCGCCTTTTTGCACGCAGTCTACAAAGTGCTGTATTTCGTTTCGGAAACCTTCCTTCCACGCGTCGTCTCTAACGAACAGGGGCGTAATATCTGCGCAATAGCCTTCTTCCTGACCATAAATCACAAATGGATTGAGACTTGCTCCCTCCTTAGTCCCATATACCTTGAGATTAAAGTCCTCTTCCGGCCCATTTATTGCCCAGCTGACTGTCACAGTCATGCTTTTTCCCTCGGCGAAGCGGACAAGCGCCACGGCAGTTTCCTCAACGTCCATGGGCCTGTCGGCAGGAGCCTCTGTGCCCCAGCTGCTCAGGCCTTTTGCCTTTGCATCTCCGAGACGGCTGTGTGTCACCGCGCTCACGGCGATCGGTTCAGGGCAGCCCATTAGGTACCAGGCGGTATCGATGGCGTGAACGCCGATATCAATGCCGGCACCGCCGCCTGAGAGAGACTTCTGCACAAACCAGCCGTTCGATGGGATACCGCGCCGTCTTATCCAGCGGACATCGGCGTGATAAATGTCACCCATCTTTCCCTGAGTCCGGCGCTCATTTATAAACATTGTCTCTGTCCTGAAACGGTTGAGCATACCCAGCATGAACGTCACACCGTTTTTCTGAGTCTCATCAAGGATCTCTTTTGCTTCAGCTTCGCTTGCTGCCATTGGCTTTTCAAGAAATATATTCTTCCCTGCCCTGGCGGCCTTCACTGCCATCTGGCAGTGAAGGTCGGTTCGCGTGCAGATTGATACGGCATCTATGTCTCCATGCCGAAGCAGTTCGTCGTAGTCAGAAAACGGCTCAGCGCCGACAGCATCTGCCAGAGCTTTCGCTTTCTCGGGCTTCCTGTCATATATTGCTGTTATTTTTACTCCTTCACACGCCTGAAAAGCGGGAATGTGAAACGTCTTGGCGACGAGACCTGCACCAATTATTGCAACTTTCATAGTTTACTCCACATCAAAGAATCTCACTGAGCTGTACAACTCTCTTCTCTTTTGCGGAGAGCAGAACTGCGGCAGCAATGGCAAGGCTGTTGAGGTTGTCCTCAAGCGTGGGAAGGTCAGTCTGCTCCCCGCCCAGGGCAAGATGCAGATCGTGCAGCACACCCTTGCGGTCTGTACCCGGGAATTCACCGCATCCCAGCTCTGGTATTTTACCGGGGTCATCCGCTGCAGGGCTTATATCCAGCCCCTTGCCGGAGAGCCATGTAACAAGGCCCTTGCTGCATTGTATCTGCCAGTTACCTTGAAATTCCGTGGGCGCGCCGACAGAACTCATATGGCTGGAAAACTGCACCTTTGCGCCGTTTTCAAACTCTATCGTTATAAACAGCGACTCAGGCCCGCGTGTCACCGCCCACTCCGGGTTCCAGCCCAGAGCATATACGGATTTGGCATTCGAGCGAGTGAGAAACCTGAACATGTCAAAGTGGTGTATGCACACCTCATATATCTGCATGCAAACCTGTTTGCCGCGCCAACCCTGTATGTTCCAGATGTGCTCCTTGGGGTCGGTCGTCATGCCTGCGCGATAGTCAAGCTCGATAAACTCAAGCTCTCCTAACCCGCCGCCCTCTATGCCGCTCCGGACGCGCCATAGTTCCTCACGGTAGCGGTAATTGTGACTCACGAATACGCGTTCTTTTCTGCCGCGCATCCACATTGCAAACTCCTTTGCCTCATCCATGTCGTCGCACAGGGGCTTTTCAATGAGAACGTTCTTCCCTGCTTCGACGGCCTTCTTGGCAAACTCGATATGCGCATAGTGCGGCATCACAATTATCACAAGGTCGGCATCAAGTTTAAGCACCTCGTCATAATCAGTGAAGCACGCCGAGTCAGGCAGAGCCCACTTTTCTTTTGCTTTTGCCAAGGTTTCCTCTGTTCTCACGACAAGCGCTGTGAGTTCAAAGTTGGGGTCGTCGCGTAGATACTGTACCCAGCTCTCTCCCCAGTAGCCGTAACCCACCTGTATTACTTTGATCATTGCGTACTCCTTTCAGTGCGCAGCCATTACAGCTCTTCCAGCGGTATGGGCTCAAAGCTGGTCTTGAGCTCAATGGCTCTGCCGGTCCTTGCAGACTCATAGGCAGCTCCGATGATCTCGATTACATGCCTTGCGTGCTCAGCAGTGCCGTAGGCAGGTTTACCGCCCTGTGCCCACTCGGAGAGCTGATTTATGTCCTCGAATATGTGGGACTCGCCAAGCGTGACCTGATGGTCATTCAGGTGCGGGAGGCCCATGTTGGCACGAACAAAATTGAGATCGAGTTTAGTCGGGTCATAGAGCTGTATCTCACCGTTCTTGCCAACGATCTTGCCATCCATGATGCGGCCCTCGGTACCGAATGTGATTGTTCCAAAGCCGTTATAGTTGCCAAAGTCGCCCTTGAGAGAGGTATATACTACGCCGTAAAAAGCATCGCCAAAGTCCAGGATCATCTGAGTGGAGTCGTCAACCTCGGACTGGATCATCCCGCCGTCATACTCGAATTCCTTTACCCTCTGGCCGGAAAAAGCAGTGACTCTCTTTGCAGGACCGTATATGCCGGTCATGGCGTGGAGCGCATAAACAGTGCAGTCCCAGATGGGCCCGCCAGCGGGCAGACGGAAGTACCAGGTCGGGTCTATTTTCTCCATGCCGTTGCCAAAGTCACGGTTGGGCTGCCAGCAGTGCCAATAGAGAACGCCCTCGGAACCGCCTATGGTCCAGCTGGGTATTCCTATCTCGCCTGTTAGGATGGCTTTACGCATTCGCCTGAGTGCGGGAGAGGTCATCTGGCCGGGAGAAGATACGAGCTTTACGCCGTACTTTTCAGCCTCTTCTATCATTTCCGTTGCCTCTTCGGCAGTGAGACACATGGTCTTATTGAAGTGAACATGCTTTCCTGCACGAATGGCCTTCATCCCCTGCTCAAAATGGACGCCGATGGGAGACGCAAGAGTAACCAGCTCAACGTTCGGGTCGGCCAGCATCTCGTCGTAATCCTCATAGTATTTGGGAACATTGAACTTTTCTGCAATGTACTTTGCGCGCCCGGGGACGGGGTCCATTACCGCTGCTGTATAGACGAGCTCGCACTCATCGGGAAAAACCGTGTGCTGGCAGACGGACTGTATGCCGGTGGAACCACAGCCGGCAACACCGATACCCATTTTTTTCATTTATAAAGCCCTCCGATCTCAGTACTTTTCAACCAGCTTCTGCATAAAGCTGACAAACTGACGTGTGCATTTTCTGTCGAACTCGTGCATTTCTTCAAGGCAGCTATAGTGCTGCTCAGGGAGTATAAATGCAGGCTCGGCCATGAGTATCATATTTTCCTTACGTTTGGCCTTCTCGCATATGGCCTTCATTATCACGTCAAAGTCCATAATACCTTCGCCAAGGCAGCAGCCTTTGAAAATCATGGGCATATCCTGCCACAGATGCTCGAAAACCGGATTGTTTATAACCTTGAAATCCTTGAAGTGCGCAGCAACAGCCCAGGGTGCCAGATAGTCAACATCCGCCATCGGGTCGCAGCAAATTACAGCGCCGTTCCCTATGTCAAACATTCCGCCGATATTGGGGTGATCTATATCCTCAAGTATCTCAGCGATTTCTTTGCCTGTGAAATCACAGTGATTTTCATAGGCCATCATGATATCCGTACCTTCAAGCGCCTTGCCGAGCTCCAGCATATTCGCCTTGACAAATGCCTTAACTTCGCTGAAGCTGACTTCTTTGTTGTATCTGCTGTACTTGACCTCGAGCTTCCCATAGCCTCCTCCAAGCGTGTTGGCCCCGAAAATCTGGCATATTTCAATTATTTTATCAAGGTATTTCCTTGCCGCCGCCGGCTCCATGCCCATTTCACCCGTGACAGGATGCTTGAGTCCGGCCAGGCTGAAAGCGGGAATGCAATACACCACGAAGTGCACGTCGGCTTCTTTTGCCAGGGCGGCCATCTCCCTGACATAGCCCATATCGGAGAATTCAAGGTAACCAGCGTCGTACTTTTCGCCTTCCGGTATTTTGGCCACCGGCATCATCGAAAGCGAGTGCGCGTCCATGCGCTTGCACTCCTCGATATACCAGACGAAAGACTCCCTACCGGGTTTAAGGCTTTCAGGGCACCTGTTTGCAAATTGCTGAAAACCAATTTTAAAATTGAAACTGTTATTCATAATAATAGGATCCTCCTTTTTGCTGCTGAAAGGAAGCTCAACCCTTCACAGCACCTGAAACCGTCATGGCTCTCTCCACCTGCGAACTGAACAGAGTGTAAACTAGCACAGTGGGAATGCTGGCGATGACCATCGTTGCGCCCATGGCACCCCAGTCAGTCGTATATTCTCCCTGGAAGAAGAGCAGACCCAACGGCAGTGTCTTCAGCTCCTCGCGAGTCAGCAGGATGAGCGCCAGATTATACTCGTTCCAAACGCTCATGAATATGAAAATTGAAACTGTCGCTATGGCTGACTTTACATTTGGAACAATTACCCTGAGAAAACAGGTTAGTATTGACGCACCATCTATGCAGGCTGATTCCTCAAGCTCAAACGGCAGGCTGCGCATATAGCCGTAGAGAACCATTATTGAAAACGAAAGGTTAAATGCAGTGTAAGGTACTATGACAGCCCAAAGGGTATTGTTTATGTGCAGGTCTCGCACGAGTACGGCTATGGGAATCATGATGCACTGCAACGGCAGGAACAGGCCAATGAGCGTGAGCATACGGAGAAAGCCCTGGCCCTTGAAGCGCATCCTGGCAGTTGCATAGGCAAACATGGTGGCGAATACAACAACGAAAATTATGACCGCTGCAGTAACTTTGACGCTGTTGAAGAAGTAAGTCGGCAGATTGAATGTGTTCCATGCCTTTGCATAGTTTTCTACCCTGAGCACAGTCGGAGGACCAAATGGGTTAGTTGCAAATATCTCAAGGTTGTCCTTAAAGGAATAGAACAGCATCCATATTAGAGGGTACAGGTTTATGACCGCGTAGATATAGAGGATCACCTTAAATAATAAGGTCCCAACTGTCAGTTTCTTGTGATGTCTCATTCTGCGCAGCCCCTTGTCAGTAAACTATGCGCTCTCGCGCTACCAGTCTGTTTATAATGATGGACACTATGAGGCACTGGACGACCAGCATAACAGCCGAAGTACAGCCATAGCCATAGTTGCCTATCTTGAAAGCTGAACGGTACATAAGGTAAGTCAGCGTATAAGTGGCAGTGCCAGGACCGCCGCCGGTCATTATGTTCATGCTGGCAAAAGCGTTAAGACCGCCGGTTATAGCAATTATAAGGCAGTACTTGTATGTCTCCTGCATGAGCGGCATGGTTATCTTTATGTGTGCCTGCATTTTGGTGCAGCCGTCGATTCGGGCGGCTTCAAAATAGTGGTCGGGAATCGAGTTCGCAGCAGACAAGAGCAAAATAAACTGATAACCCGTAAACTGCCAGATGTTGACCATGGCTATGGCAATTATTGCAGCATGCTCATCACCAAGCCAGTTTTGCCTGTACGAGATGCCTAGTACTTCAAACAGCTTGTTTATAAGACCGTTGTCAGCGTTATACATAGAGAGCCAGAGCTGCGACACAACTGTGATGGAGAGAACGGCGGGTATGTAATAGGAGATCCTAAAAAACTTCTTTTCTATTTTTCCGGAGTGTTTGACCGCAAAAGCCAGCACAGTTGCAATTGGTATCTGAATGCAGACCTGTAATGCTGCAAATATTAGGCCGTTTTTAAGGCCGGTGTAGAATATAGGGTCTTTGAAAAGCCTGATATAATTGCTAATCCCGTTGAATTTAGCCGGATTTAATCCATCCCATTGAGTAAAGCTGTGTACTACCAGCACAAACATGGGATACAGGACCATAACCGTTATGAGTATCATGGTGGGAGCAATGAGGAAGATTATGACCCGCTTATTCCCAAGATACTTTTTCATGGAATGGACACCCCTTTCCCTATCCATAAGGAGAGGCCATGCGGCCTCTCCTTAAGATTTGGTCGAAAATCTGCTTTCTTACTCACCAAGCACCAGAGCGATGCTCTCGATAAACTCCTCAGGCGTCATAACACCCGCAAGCAGGCTCTGGGTGCCTTCGCCGAGTACGGTATAGAGCTCCATGTTTCCGCCGCTGCCGGCAAGAACGGTGGTGCTTGTGATCTTGGGCATCCACTCGCCCAGCTTTGCCATCATTGCGGGAGGCTCAACCTCAACGGGCTTGTCGCACTGAACAGCGACGGTGGCAGCTCCGCGCTGGGTGTAGTTGTACTCTGCATACTTCTCAGCAAGGTAGCACGCAACTTCGACGGCGACGTCGTAGTTCTCGCTCCAGGCGGACACACCAAGTCCGGCAGCAGTGCCGGAACCGCCAACGAAGGCGTACTGGGAAGTCTCGACATCCTCAGCGGTGGCGGCGGGAATGGGGATCCAGTCGGCTTTGTCTCCGAGGTATTCGACAGTGGTAGTGATCTCCCACTGGCCGTTGAGGAACATGGCAGCCTCACCGTTGTACCAGAGGTTAGTAGCCTGCTCATAGTTCAGAGTGGTAACGCCAGCGGGGAAAGCGCCGGCGGCGGCAAGACGCTCAAGATCCTGTGCAGCCTTGAGATAGCCTTCGTCACGGATGCTGGTTGTCCCCTGCTGCAGACCGGTCAGGCCCTCAGGGATGTAACGGGTAACGAGCGCATCATAGAAGGTGTTGCAGATCCACTGCTCCTTACCGAAGATCGGCAGAACAGTAATGCCCTTGGCCGTGAGCTCCTCGGAGGCGGTGACCCACTCATCAATGGTGGTAGGAATGGCAACACCGTTCTCCTCAAAAATGGCTTTGTTAACAAACAGCAGAGCGACCTCAGTGCTGGTATAGGGCAGAGTGTAGATCTTGCCGTCGGTGTGATAGAGCTTGGAGTAAGCAGCGGGCTGAACCTTGTCAAAGAAGCCGTTTTCTTCGATGTCAGCCGTAAGATCTTTCACAGCACCGGCCTGGACCATGGAGTTTATGAGGTCCGTGCCCTGAAGCGAGAAGATATCCGGCAGATCACCGGTGGCGACCATGGACTTGAGCTTCACCCCGTCGTCTGCGGGCATTGCGTCCAGCTCAAGTGTTACCCAAGGCATGTCCTCCTTGAGGCACTCGACCGCATAGTCGTAGGGCAAAATAGTGTCGTCATCAGAATAGCGAACATAGATGCGAAGCGTTACGGGCTCGTGCTCGTCGCCACCGGTGGCTTCACTGGTCTGCGCGGCTCCGGTGTCCTGTGCCGGGGCGTCGCTGGGCTGCTGATCAGTGCTTCCACACGCCGCCAGGCTGAATATCATCGCAAGCGCGAGCATAAGTGCCAAAGCTTTTTTCATTCTCCTCTGCTCCTCAATTTATGAATTTCATACGGTTGTATGATACAATTAGCATAGAGTAATAAGGCATAGATGTACATGGAATTTGTGAATATGTCTTGGAAAAAACGAACCTAATTTCTCGTATGTTGTATAATTTGTGAAAATACTAAAATTTATAGTCTTGCAATTATGCATATAAACAATTTTGAGCAAAAATCTGATTTGCTATATTTAATGTGTATCTACTACATCTTCATTGTATTTATGTTGACAAGCAATTATCAATACATTATCATACAACTAGTGCCAGCCGAGGTGACAACTTTGTCTGACTCAATACAAGAAAGGAGCATGCATCCTTCGCGGTGTAGCAATGAACATGGAGCACAGAAAAAAAGCAGCGGAAATGACCGTTAAAGAACTGGCATCTTATATCGACCAGTCAGTTCTGAAACCCGAATTCACACAGGACGATATCCGCAGATATATACAGGAGGGCATTGACTACGGCTGCCGCACCGTATGCGTAAATCCAGCATCTCTGGATATCGCTGCAGAGCTTTGCGCGGACTCGGAAACCAAGATCTGCGTAGTTTGCGATTTCCCCTTTGGCCTTTCCACCACGCGCTCTAAATGCCTTCAGGCGGAGGAATATTGCCGCAGAGGTGATATTTTTGAGCTTGACATTGTTGCAAACTATGGCTGGATAAGAAGCGGACTCTGGGACAAGGTCAAAGAGGACATCCAAGCTGTGGTCGAAGTATGCCATAAGTACGGCACTGCGGTCAAGGTTATTCTTGAGACCGACGCTCTGACCCATGAGGAGATAGCCAAGGCCACCAGAGTTGCGGTTGAGGCGGGAGCTGATTTCGTAAAGAGCTCTACAGGCTTTTACACTGGTGGACCTTGTGTTGGCGCGACTGAGGAAGTGGTTGCTATCATGATGGAAAATACCGAGGGCAAAGCGAAGGTGAAAGGCTCCGGATGCATAAGGACCCGAGAGCACTTCCTCAAGCTCATAGATATGGGAATAGACCGGATGGGAATCGGCTACAAATCCACTCCCATTGTTCTTGGGCTCAGCAAATAATCATAGAAAATTTTCGAATTTAAGAGCATTGGCGGCGGGAAATTCATACAATGTCCTGCCGCCAATGGATATAAATGACTTACAAAAGTATGCGCCGGAGGTACATATGCTGATACCAAATTACTTTGAAGATCCTTCCATTCTTCATATCGGTACAATGCCGGTATGTTCATATTTTGTTCCAGCCGGCAATGAACATGCCGCTCGTCTGCGGCGCGAATATTCAGAGTATTTCCACAGCTTGAATGGAAAGTGGAACTTTAAATTTATTGAAAATGTGCGTAGCCTGAGTACCCCGTATTGGGAGGAAGGCAGCAATTATGTCTGGGATTGCCAGATAGACGTGCCTTCTTCGTGGCAAACAAAAGGATTCGACAGAAATCAGTATACAAACATACGCTATCCTTTCCCTTATGACCCGCCGTATGTTCCGTTTGTGAACCCTTGCGGCGCATATAAGCGTGATTTTCAATATCAAAAGCGCGCCGGGAAGCGCGCTATTCTTGCCTGTGAGGGTATTGACAGCTGCTACTACCTTTGGATAAACGGGCGGTTTGTGGGATACAGTCAGATATCATACAGCACAAGCCGCTTTGACATAACCGATCATATTAAAAACGGTGACAATACAATTAGCATACTTGTCCTTAAGTGGTGTGACGGCAGTTACTTGGAAGACCAGGACAAGTTCAGAATGTCGGGAATATTCAGGGATATCTACATTATTGAGAGGGATGAGTCCTGCATAGAGGATATCAAGGTCACCACGGATATAATGCCTCATGGGGCTGAGATAGCTGTGGGGCTGAGTTTATCCGGAGGGAATCCTGTGGTCCGCTATCAGCTCTTTTCACCCGGAGGAAACGTCATATCGTCCGGGATCTATGAGGATGGGCTCTCAATAAAGGTAGAATCGCCTAAGCTATGGACCGCTGAGACCCCCGAGCTTTATACCCTCCTGCTCCATTGCGGAACGGAATACATTGCTCAAAACGTTGGAATACGTAAGATATCAATTGATGAGGATCTCAGGATTTGTCTTAACGGAAGCCCTATAATCTTCAACGGAATGAACAGGCATGACAGTGATCCGGTCACAGGGGCATACGCATCCTTTGAGCAGATTGAGCGTGATCTTCACATGATGAAGTCGTTCAATATAAATGCTGTCAGGACCTCTCATTATCCACCCTGCCCTGCCCTACTGGACCTTTGTGATAGGCTTGGCTTTTATGTTATCGACGAGGCCTGCATAGAAACACATGGTGTCACTGCACTTTATGGCGAGGATGCGGATTTCGGCCTGCTGGCTGACGACCCTGCATATGGCGAGTCCATTCTTGACAGGGTGCGCCACATGGTGCTCAGAGACATGAACCATCCATGCGTTCTTATTTGGTCAATGGGCAATGAAGCTGGATACGGCAGGAACTTTGTTGCCGCATTGGAGTGGACCAAGTCGACTGATCCGACAAGGCTTACCCATTATGAGTCTTCCATTCACCCCTACAAAGAGAGTGAGTTCAGTACCGATTGTCTCGACGTATACAGCCGGATGTATCCAAGCATAGCTGAGATTGAAGAGTATTTTTCATCCCATCCTAAAAAGCCGCTTATTCTTTGCGAATACTGCCACTCGATGGGCAATGGCCCTGGAGACCTTGAGGACTATCGGCAGTGCATGAGACGGTATCCGGGTTTCTGCGGCGGGTTCATATGGGAATGGTGCGATCATGCCGTTCTCGAGCATGATGAGAATGGACACGAGATATATCTATATGGCGGAGACTTTGGAGACATCCCGAACGACGGCAATTTCTGCGTAGACGGCATGGTTTTTCCAAATCGGCGGCCGCACACAGGCTTGCACGAGTATAAGCAAGTGATAAGGCCAGTTAGATTGATTGACTATGACATAGCAGCCCACAGATTTGTTTTCGAAAATACCCGCGACTTCCTTAGCCCTGCTGATGACCTTCGCCTGCGATGCTATATAATAGAAGACAACGTTGAGACTGAACTGTTTAGCCTCAAAGGCCAAGCAATTGATATTGCACCACACCAAAGCAGAAAATTCTATTTTGCCTATTCTGAACCCACAAGTGATTTTGCATCCCTTGTTTTTAGGTGGTATAATAATCGAGAAGAGGATGTTGGACATGACCAGGTTATCATCAGAGAACCCACATTCAGCCCTATTGCGTTGTCTGGTAGCGGAGAGACCTGGACAGTATTTGAGAATGACCTAGAGAGCGTTGCAAGCTCCGGGCATCTTTGCGCAGTATGGAGCAAGGCTGATGGAATGCTGAAAAGCCTTACCCTTGGCAGCAACGTTGTTATGAAAGATGTCTCTCTTAACATATGGAGAGCGCCAACAGACAACGACATGTATATTCGCCGCGAATGGGAAGCGGCTGGATATGACAGAGTGATCTACCGCGCAAAATCATTTCACTCCAGCGTTAAGGACGGCGTATTTCAGATAAACAGTCATGTTTCGGCAGGTGCGGTCTCCCTTCAAAACATATTTGAGGCCGACCTTGTCTGGAAGCTGACGGTTTCAGGAGCCATCGAGGTATCTGTATCTGCAATACGCAACACAGCAATGCCTTATTTACCCAGGTTTGGATGGAGGCTGTTCTTGCCTTCTGAGTTTTCGGCTGCAGATTACATAGGATTTGGACCATATGAGAGTTATATAGACAAGCACCAAGCCTCTTTGTTTGGATGCTACCGCATGGAAATAGCGGAAGGGACAGAGCCATATATAAGGCCCCAGGAAAGCGGCAGCCATTGGAATTGCGCCCATTTGCAGGCGTGTGGTAAGTCGAGCCGCATTGAGGTGCGTTCGGATTCAAGATTCTGCTTTAATTTCAGCGAGTATACTCAGGAGGAACTGACTCAAAAGCGCCACTGGCATGAAGTCGTACCAAGCGGCTCCAGCGTATTGTGCGTGGATCTATTGCAGAGCGGAGTCGGTTCAAACAGCTGCGGACCGGAGCTGGATGCCAGATATCGCGCCGATAAGGAGAAAATAGCCGGCGTGTTTCAGTTCCTTTTATCAGGCACCAATATTAAATAGTACGTCAGACACGGGAGTGTTACAGTATGGGCTTTGATTTTACTGCAAAAGTAGACCCAAATGCGTCCAGAGCGATATACCTCCAGCTTCAAGACATAATAGAAGACCAAATCAACACAAGAAAGCTGCGCCACGGTGAAATGCTGCCATCAGAAAATGAACTGTGCGACGCATATCATGTGAGCCGCACCACGGTCAGGCAAGCATTCCATGAATTAGAGCAACAGGGAATGATCGTTCGCAAACAGGGCTTGGGCACTTTTGTGGCCGAGCAAAAGGTTGCACGCAGCCTTGGCAACCTATACAGCTTTACTGAGGATATGAAAAAAATCGGTATGACACCATCGTCAAAGATCCTCAGTTACAGGCTGGTGCGAAAAGATGAGTGCTCGTCTCCGTTGCAAAGGTTTAAGTCAGAGCGTCTGATAGAGGTCGTCAGGCTGAGGCTGGCCAATGACACCCCGCTGTTGCTGGAAAAGACGTTCCTATCCGTAGACCTCTGTCCAGATCTATCCTGGGAGAGGCTTGAGAATAATGCGCTTTATTCCATTCTGTCGGAGCATTACGGCCTGAAACCACGCCGGGCAGTTGAGACTTACGAGGCAATTATCATGACAGAGGAGGAAAGCAAGCTGCTCGACTGCGATAAGGGGCTGCCTGCTTTCCTGCTGAAGCGCTCCACCTGGGACCAGAATGAGGTCCTGATAGAATACACTACTTCGATTATGCCAAGCACCAGGTCAATGTTTGAAATAAATATGTACGAGGATAATGTGAAGATTTCTAGAAAAAGCACTATGCACTAACTGGAACTAAACTGAAGGAGGAGGGGCATGAGGACAAAATCTTTTCACAAAAAACTTACGGTTTCTTATATCTACCTCCTTATTGCGGTTGCAGTTATAATGCTTTTGGGCCTTGTGCTCACCGTGTGGATCAGTGTGCTGCCCAGTATGAGAATTACCATGCAGAGCAAAGTGAATGAGCTTGGGAACCGTCTGGATGAAGAGTGCTCTTACCTCATGACCGCCATTGACTCAGCTTTTTTAAACATCAACAGCATTGACAGCACAATCCTGTTTTCAAGCGATACGGATAATCTGAAAAAGTATAATGCTATCAATAATCATCTCTATTTGACAAGGCAGATGTATGATGGCGTAGATATGTTTTTCCTATTCGATACAGAAGGAAAAGTGTATGCCGACAGCTCCATTCTTGAGGCTGAACTGAGTTCCAGCTTCGATACGTCTTTGCATGAAGTTCTCGAGTCTGAGCATGGCAGAACCTATAGTTTTGGGCTGTATGATCCATCTGATGAAGACGGCTTGGATCCGGTTATACTCGTTGGAAAAATGCTCAGATACATTGACGACATACAAAAAATAGGTTATCTTTATGCAATTGCAGATGACAGTGTGTTAGACAAGCTTTATGAGGAGCAAATGATCTCTGAGGGACAGAGAATCTATTTGCTCGACTCCGAGGGTGTAGTTCTGTCGTCCACGGAAAAAGATGAACTGGGTACCGTTCTTGATATCTCGGGAGATGGAACCCGTGTTCTTACTGTAGCTGATGGCGGCCTGTGGCTTCGACAGCAAAAATATGTGCCTTCTCTGCATGCAGAGCTGATACTGCTGATCCCTGCGCTAGAACTTTATAAGAGCAGCGGAATATCAGTGATCGTCGTTTTGGCAGCCCTCCTCTTCGGACTGGCCTTTGCAATCTACCAGGCAGGGATTATAACAAAAAGGACACTCTCTCCCCTGACGGCCCTCACAAATACAGCAAACGAAATAGCCGATGGAAATATGCAGGTTCGTTGTGCGGAAAGCTCTGAGAGCACAGAAATAGCCGTCCTATCAAAGAGCTTCAACAGTATGCTTGACAGAATAGAGCAGCTCATTGCAAGCCTTGATGCGGTACACAAAGAGAAACTCAGGACAGAGCTTGCGGTGCAGCAGAACAAAATTCAGCCGCACTTTCTCTATAACGTCTTGAACACCATAAGCGCCCTGTGCCAGCTTGAAGAGAATGAGGATGCCTGCCGTATTTCTCACATGACCGCCGAATATTACCGTAGTGTTTTGAGTGATGGGCAGGATATTGTGACGATTGGGCAGGAACTTGAGCATGTGCAGCTATACTTCGAAATAACCTCACACAGCCGCAGTGACGCTATTGCCTTTTCTCTTCAATGCGACCCAGAAGCAGTTATTCTGCCCATACCTAAGATGACAATACAGCCTTTGGTTGAAAATGCGGTTAAGCACGCATTTCGCAGCCCACGTGGCAATACTATTGACATCTCAATATCAGTTAGCAGGAAGAGCCGGGTCAGAATATGCGTCAAAGACAATGGCATAGGGATGGATCTCAGCAGCTTTGACGACATCATTTCCGGCAGATGTGAAGGCCACTTTGGGCTTTATAGTGTCAAACGTTGCCTGGAGCTTGTGTGCGGCAAGGATTATTCTTTCAGTGCCGAGAGCGAACCAGGCAAAGGAACTGCAATCATCATTGAGTATGATGCAGGTAATATTTCAAAAGATACGGGAGCCGGCAGTCCTACATAATCATATCAGCGGTCAGGCGGTGTTAACATATGCTTAAAGCTCTCATAGCGGACGATGATGAGATATTTGCTAAATATGTAAGGAAATGTGTTGACTGGGAGAGCCAGTGTACTGAGCTGCTTGGACGAGCAAGGAATGGCAGAGAGGCCATAAAAATGATCTCCGATATAAATCCCGATATAGTTATAATGGATGTCGAGATGCCCGAGATGAGCGGCCTGGAATGTATAGAGCAAATCCGCACAAGCTGCAGCCAGTGCCAGATCATACTTGTAACCGGCCATGACAAGTTTAAATACGCCCAACTAGGTGCTAGATTCGGTATAACAGATATTTTACTCAAGCCGGTCGCCAAGACCAGCCTCGACATGGCTCTGCAGCGCACAGTAAATGAGTACTGGATGAACCGCCTATCTCAGCTGGCAGCCCGAAACCTCATGGATACATCTTATGTCGTCGATATATCTGCTGTTATGCAGGAGGATGCGCCTGAACGGACTGTTCTTGGACTGAGCAAGAAGTTGAGGTCGAGGCTAAACAACAACTCCCTTGACGATATACACGATATAATAATGCAATATGTGCATTGCATTGAAAACCACGGTATATCACAGGGAAGGAATATCTGGCTTTATTCCTTCGTGGCTCTGGTGTGTCTGGACAAGCTCCAGAGTATGGGTGGTGAAATGGTACCTCCTTTTGACAATAAACTCAATCTTCTCAGCCTAGTGCGGGATGGTATGCTTAAGGGTGAAGTAGCAAATGTGCTGCTTGACTTATGCCTTAAAGCAGGGAGAGCTTCAAAAGCTCGGTCAAAGGGCCGACAGACGGCTGATGAAATTTACGGTATAATAATGCAGAATTACCACGACCCTCATTTCAGTGTGGTTGATCTTGCTAACATGATGCATTTTCACGAGGGGTATTTACGCAGGGTTTTCAAAGAGGCATTTGGCAAGTCGCCAAACGCAGCACTAAAGGACATACGCATGGCGGAGGCAAAGAGGCTGCTGACTGAAGGACAGCTGCAAATACAGCAGGTATCTCGTCAGGTTGGCTTTGACGATGCTTCATACTTCAGCAAGTGCTTCAAGAGTTATTTCGGCTATTCACCGTCTGAAATGTTCTATAGAACCAATACAGAAGAATAAGTAAACGTCCGGAGATCTCTTGCGGTCTGCGGACGTTTATATTTATCCTGTTGACATTTGGCATACTACTGGTTATAATTCGGTAGTGGTTAGCAGAAAGGAGTGACTCTGTGAACTCTCAATATAAGAAAGGCGTGCTGGAGCTGTGCGTGCTCTCGCTGCTCAAGAAGCGGGACTGCTACGGCTACGAGATCTCGGAATACCTCTCCCGGCACATTGACATTGCGGACGGCACGGTCTACCCCATCTTGCGCAAGCTTAAGGCGGACGGGCTGCTGACGACCTATTTGCAGGAGGAGAGCGGCGGGCCGCCCAGGAAGTATTACAAGCTTACTTCCCTCGGTGCGGAGGCATACGCGCGGGACAGGGACGAGTACCTGGCCTTTGCTCGCACGGTGCTGCAACTTTTGGAGGAGGATGACTCAAATGACCAAAACTGAATTTCTCACGCGCCTCGGCGCGGAGCTCAAGGCCCGTAAAGTGGCCGATATGGACGACATACTGGGCGAATACAGCCGCCACTTCGACTACAAGCTGGCCGACGGCTACTCTGAGGAGGAGATCGCCGCACGCCTTGGCAGCCCAGAGGAGCTGGCCGCTCAGTTCGAGTCCGAGGCCCCTGAAAAGAGCGCAAAACACGGCGGAGGTGCAAGGTCCGCCGTGACCTGGACCGGTCTGGTGTTTCTGGACATCTTTGTGCTGAGCTTTTTCCTGCTGTTTGCTTGCTGGGTGCTCGTTGTGGCGTGCGCCGCCGTGTCATCGGGGCTAATCGCGCTCTGCCTGCTCATTCCCTTTGACATGCAGCCGTATGTGAGCCTGCCTGAGATGCCCTACTGGTGCGGCGCGGTTTACGCGCTGGCGCTGGCGGCGCTTGCCGTGCTCGCCTGGGTGGGCTGCCGGTACTTTGCCGCGCTGCTGGCGCAGCTCTGGCGGGCGTATTTCCGCTTCCACCGCAACGCCTCCGCCGCGGCAGCCGGGCGTCCGGTCCTCCCTCCCCTGCCCTGCGTGCCTCAGTTTGCACCCGAGCGCAAGCGCCGTATTCGCCGCGTTCTGCTCGTGTCGCTCATCGCCTTCGTGGTCTTTGCGGCGGCTGCCATGGTGACGTCCATGCTCACTGCGGGTGCGGTCGAGTACTGGCACGTCTGGGGCTGGTTTATGTGAGGGGGCGCTGTGCGTGTCGGCACTCAATGTCTTTGCCCTCTGCGTCTTTGCCTCGCTGGTCTGGACGGCGCACGAGCTCTCGAAACGGCCTGAAAACCTGAGAACGCGCGCCGTACGTCGTCTCTCCGCCCTGCTTTTGGGCGTGAATGTCCTCAAATACGCCCTGCCGCCACTCATGGGAGGGGAGCTGGTGCTGCCTGTGGAGTTTTCCGCCGCAGCGTACTTCACGACCCCGGCGATACTGCTCTTTGGGCCGAAGCGTCTGCGCTGCTGGGCGGCGTATGCGGGGCTGCTGGCAGGCTCGGTGTACTACTCCGCCATGGTCCTGGCCGGGGACGCCATCTATGGCACTTATCCGCCCTCGGATGTGCTGCTCTCGCTCTTTTGCCACGGCTCTCTGCTCGTGCTTGGCCTCATTGTGACGGGAACGGAGAGCTTCACGCGGCGGGAGACGGCGCTTTTGCCGCTGGGAGTCGCTGTTGTAGCCGTACGCGCGGCGCTGCTCCGGCCCTGGTCCGGCGGCGGGACGCTGCTAATATACGAACTGCTCGACGCGCGCATACTGCGCTCGGCTCTGCCCGCCGGGAACCTTTCCATCGCGCTGGGCGTGTACTATTTGACTGTGGGTGTTATGATACTGCTGTCGGCGCGGCTTTACCTTGCGTTGAACCGCGCGAGCCTCAGGCGCGGCGAGGAACATTTGAAGGCCTTGCCCGTCTAAGATTCCCGTTGGGAGGGTTGTGTTTTGCATTCGATATCTGACCGGCTGCGCGCTTACGGCAAGGTCGAGAGCTGCATCTCGGCCTGCGGCATACTCGTGCTCGCGGCGCTCTACGTATACTGGTGGACGTCAACGCCAAGGAGTCTTGCCGGGCGCGCGGCGGCGCTTGTGAGCCTTGTGCTCTTCATATGGGTCTGTCTGCGCTTTGTGCCCGTCTGGGTGGCGGCCTGGCGCGGGAATGAGCTGCCCGCGACACCGAAAGCGGCCAAGGCCGCGCCGGAGTATATACGGCTGAAGATATTTCTCTCGCTGCTGGGCTTCTGCATCGGCATGACCCTGCTGGTCTGGCTGCTGCGCTTGCTTGAGGGCAACCACGAGAGCTACTATGCCTCTCTGCAGTACTGGACCTACACCGACAGCCACCACTACATCGACATCGCGCGCGACGGCTACATCAGCGAGGCCGACGTTCCCGGGCTCATTGAGCTTGGGTTGCTTGCCGACGAGAAAGCCGCTATGGACAGGCTGGTGCAGCTGGTTTTCCTGCCGGGCTACCCCGCTGCCATAGGGCTGATGTATCTGCTGGTGCGCAATTACATCCTCGCGGCTTTCCTGGTCTCGGCGCTCTGCTTTGCCGGGGCGGGCTGCGTGCTGTACAGCCTCTTCCGCCTGGACTACGGCCACGCGGCGGCGCTCAGGGCTATAAAGCTGCTGTGCGTGCTGCCGGGCTCTTTCTTTTTCGCCTCACCAATGAGCGAGGGCCTGTTCCTGCTCTGCTGCGCGCTGTGCGTCTATCTGGTCCGGCGCGGTAAATTCGGCCTCGGCTGTCTTGCGGGCGCTTATGCGGCCTTCACGCGCTCGCTGGGGCTCATGCTGTTCGTGCCCGTGATATTTGAGCTCGTAAGCGCGTATCTGCGAGGCGGAAAGCGCAAGAGCGCTCTGCCGCGCTTCCTCTGGGCGCTGATCATCCCCGCAGGCTTCGGCGTCTACTGCTACATCAACTACCGCGTCTCGGGGAATCCGTTCAAGTACATGGAGTATCAGTCCGAGCACTGGGGCCAGAACTTCGGCTTCTTCTTCGGCACCGCGGCATATCAGCTGGAGAACGCCGTGTCCTATCTGCAAAGCGGCCGCAGCTCGGTCTGGGGGCTCTGGATACCAAACCTCATCTGGAGCTTCTTTGCCCTCATCATCATGATCCCCGGCGCAAAGCGGCTGCGCCCGGGCTATACGGCCTGGTTCATCGCCTATTACGTCATCGCCATCGGCGCGACCTGGCTTCTGAGCGCGCCGAGGTACCTCATAGCGATGCCCGCCGTCTGCCTCGCCCTCTCGCTTGTGACCGAAAAGCCTGCACGCGAGCGCCTGGCCTTTGCGGTGAGCACGCCGCTCTCGCTGCTGTATCTCGTGGCGTTCACGCTGAACTTACAGGTGTGGTAAACGATAAAAAATACCGGGAAGCAACGCTTCCCGGTATTTTTTGCTTAGTTCAAACTCAGCCCTGCTTGGCGGCGTGGCCGATCTCCCAGCCGCGGCGGAAGGCCTTCTCGTTGAGCGGGTTGAGCTCGGGGCGCTTGGCGCCGAGCTTCTTGAAGGCGGTCTGCAGCACGTTCTCGGCGGGCAGGACCTCGGTGTAGCCGATGATCGCGCCGACCATGACGAGGTTCAGGACCTTCGGGTTGCCCAGCTCGTAGGCGATGGAGCCGGCGTCCACCTTGACGACGTGGACGTCCTTGCGGTCAGGCTCAACCGTGACAACGGAGCTGTTGATGAAGATGGTGCCGCCGGGGACGACGGCGTCCTTGAACTTGACCATGGAGGGGTCGTTAAGAGCAACGACGTAGTCGGCCTTGGTCACCTTCGGCGCGCCGACGGGGTCGTCGGAGATGACGACGTAGCAGTTGGCGGTGCCGCCGCGCATCTCAGCGCCGTAGCTCGGGAAGTAGGTGACGTATTTCTCAGTGGTCTCGCAAGCGGTGTAGCTCAGCAGCTGGCCCATGACCATGACGCCCTGGCCGCCGAATCCGGCTATGATGAAAGATTTCTCCATGCCTCTACCCCCTTACTTCGCGCGGAATTCGCCGAGCGGGAATTCCTTCATGATGACGTTGTGGACGTGATCGAGCGATTCCACCGGGCTCATGCCCCAGTTGGTCGGGCAGTTGGAGACGAACTCCACGAAGGAGAAGCCCTTGCCCTCGAGCTGGTACTGGAACGCCTTCCTCACCGCGGCCTTGGCCTTCTTGGCGTTGGGCACGTCGGCGGCGGTCACGCGGGCGATGTAGGCCGGGGCCTCGAGCTGGCTGAGGATCTCGCACATGTGCAGAGGCGCGCCGTGCTCGTGGATGTCGCGGCCGTAGGGCGTAGTGGTGGTCTTGACGCCGAGCATGGTGGTCGGGGCCATCTGGCCGCCGGTCATGCCGTAGATGCCGTTGTTGACGAAGATGACGGTGAAGTTCTCGCCGCGGTTGGCAGCGGACATCGTCTCGGCCAGGCCGATAGCGGCGAGGTCGCCGTCGCCCTGGTAGGTGAACACCAGCGTCTCCGGGCTGCAGCGCTTGAAGGAGCTGGCGATGGCGCAGGCCCTGCCATGCGGGGCCGCGACGGTGTCGAAATCAAAATAGGTAACGGCCAGGCCGCAGCAGCCGACGCCCTGCACATAGCAGGCGTTATCGACCATGCCCAGCTCGTCGAGCGCCTCGGTGACTATCTTGCAGACGCTCGAGTGCATGCAGCCGGGGCAGAAGCCCGTGACGGCGCCCTCGAAAATTCCGGAGGGCCGGGAATATACTTTTTCCATCATTTTATTCTCATGCCTCCTTATCTGCCGCAGAGGCCGCGCGCGGCCTCGATGATGGCGCTGCGGTCGAGCACCTCGCCGCCGGAGGACAGGGCAGTGGCTATCTTCGTCCTGCCGCGCACGGCGTTCTCCACGTCCACAGCAAACTGGGCTGGGATGGCCATCTCCGCGCTGACTATGCCGCGCAGAGCGCTGTAATTGAGCTTGTCGTAGGCCACCTCCGGGAAGGGATAGACCTTCTTCGGGCGGATAAGGCCGGCCTTGATGCCCTCGGCACGCAGGATGCCGACGGCGGACTTGGCGATACGGCCCGTGATGCCGTAGGCGGTGAGGATGACCTCAGCGTCCTCGGTCATGTAGTCCTCATACTCCACCTCGCTGGTCTTCCAGCTCTCGTAGAGCTCGGCGTCGCGGCGGTTCATATCCTCCTGGCTTATGCGGGTGTCGAGGCCGGGGCCGCACATGACCTTGTGCTGCGCTCCGCCCTTCTTGCCGGTGGCGGCCCAGGTCTTGGTGGCGCGGATGGCGGCCACTTCCTCAGGCGTCTTGGCCTCGGGCAGGACCACGGGCTCCATCATGGTGCCGGTGAAGCCGTCCATGAGCAGCAGAACGGGGTTGGAGTACTTGTCCGCGAGCTCGAAGGCCTCCCAGGTCATGTCCACAGCCTCCTGCAGAGTAGAGGGGGACAGCACGAGCATCTTGAAGCCGCCGTTGCCGCTGGCCTTGGTGGCCTGGGTGTAGTCCTGCTGGGCGGGCTGGATGGTGCCGATGCCGGGGCCGCCGCGCTGGAAGTTGGCGATGACGACGGGCAGCCTGGCGCCGGCCATCCAGGAGATGGCCTCACTCTTGAGCGAGATGCCACAGCTGGAGGAGCTGGTCATGCTTCTGACGCCGGCAGCAGCGGCGCCGTAAGCCATGTTGGCGGAAGCGACTTCGCTCTCGCCCTGGATGAACACGCCGCCCACCTGGGGCATGCGGCGCGCAAAATACTCGGGGACATCGTTCTGCGGGGTGATGGGATAGCCGGCGAAGAATCGGCAGCCGGCACGCACCGCGGTCTCAGCCACGGCCTCGCAGCCCTTCATGAAGATCTTCTCAGCCATCTCACTTCACCTCCCTGTAAACGGTTATCGCCGCGTCCGGACAGATCGTGGCGCACATGGCACAGCCTATGCAGGCGTCCGGGTTTACTGGCACGGAATACTGATAGCCCTTGGAGTTGACCGCATCCGTCGTGTCCAGAACCTTCTGCGGGCAGGTGATGATGCAGTAGCGGCAGCTCTTGCAGGCTTCGGTATAGATCTCTACTTTGCCTTTGGCCATTACGTTTACCACTCCTTTTTTCTGATATTCGCTAAAAGAGTCATGTCCCCGAACCAGCCAACCACTCAGGGACAGTATTAAGGCGGATCGGAAGCAGAGGCTCCCGTATCTGCCCTTCCAGTTTGCTGCAAAGTCCCTCCAGCGCGCAGACGAAGAGCGCCTCCTCGCCGGGGAACAGTCCACTGAAACGGCGGAGGCCCTCCAGGACATCCTCCGGCCGCGTATCAGGGCCAAGATTGGGATTCGCGACCAGGCTGAAGCCGGAGAGCCTCGCCGCGCCGAGCACACGGCGCATGGTCACGTCTATGTCCTCCCTCCTGCCGGACCAGGGGCGGAACGGGTTCACGATGTAGAGCACGCGGGTATTCTCCCCGTTGAGGAGGTGCGAGAACTGCCCTATCATGTGCGAACCGTGCGCACCGCCGCCGATGTCCATGAGCACGGCGGAGGACTCGTCCCTCAGCGTCTCAATGACGCCGGAGGCGACGGTGGGCGCGTCGAGATACTGGGCCTGGAAGTGGAACACCACGCCCTCCCTCTCGAGCTGCGCCTCGCAGTCGCGCGCGCGGAAAAGCGGCTTGGTCTGGTCCATGTCGAAGAAATGCACCCGGCGTCCCCCTTCCCGCGCCATGCGCAGGGCAAGGTTGACCGCCGTCTCCGTCTTGCCGGAGCCGGCCTCGCCAATGAAAACCAGGTTTTTCTGTTCGGGTACTTTGAACTCAGCCATATTGAACCGCCGTTTCTGAAAGGTTTGTGCCGCGCGCCGCGGCCTGTCGCTATTATTATAAATGCTTTCCGGGCGAAACACCAGACCAAATCGTTACGTTTTAAAGTCCTGAATTCCGCATATTACGCAAAAATCCCCGGCTTAGCCGGAGATTTTTGCGATTTGGTTTTGATTTTTACATATCCACGCCGGGGTCTGCGATATTCTTCTTTTTGAGGTACTTTTTGCTGATCTTGTGTCCGCCGATGATGATCGCGGGCAGGACAATGATGGGCAGGTTCAGGTATCCGAGGATCGTGTAGCCCTTGGAGACAAGGACCATGATGCCGAGCTTGGAGACCAGGGCGCAGGCGATGAGCATCACGCCGACGAAGATGGCATCGCGCAGGGAGCTCTTCTTGCCCTCCTTGGGCTGGTAGTACTTGCTGAAGCGCGCGACGCCCGCGAAGGCGAAGCCGACGACCGTGCTGAGGACGGCGATGAAGACGATGATTATGTACACGACGGTCAGCCAGTCGTAGCCGAGGCGCTGGAGCAGGGAGTAGAACGGAAGGTCCTCACTGGTGATGTCGTAGACGTTAGTGTAGCTGAAGAGCATCATGCAGAGGACTATGAGCAGAATGGTGTTGGCCAGGAAGCCGGTGACGGCGGCCTTCTTGGACTCGCGGCGGTTGGGGATGTCCTCGGCGACGGAGGCGATGTTGGCGACGATGGTGGCCTGGAAGCTGCCGTAGATTATGGCGCTCCAGAGCGCGCCGAGCCAGCTGCCGCTGCCCGCGTCGGAGAGGTTCTGAGCCTGGTTGGCGATGGAACCGGAGAGGTCGCCGTCGCCGTTCACGGCGAGCAGCACCATGATGACGAGCAGGATGCCCACGACTATGAACATCATGTAGGACGAGGCCGCGCGCACCAGCTTGGCGCCGTATGCGCACAGCAGCATGGCGCAGACGATGATTATCGCGACGCCGAGCCAGTAGTTGATGCCGAAGTTATTCTCAAGCAGGACCGCCACAGCGTTCATGCTGCCGCTGGCCGCTGTGAGTATAGTGACGAGGAAGGAGATGTCGAAGAGGATGACGACATATTTGTTCCCGAAGAGCTTGACGACCCAGGACTGGTAGTCATACGCCTTATAGATGCGGGAAAACTCCATGGAGCAATAGAGAGCATAGCCCAGAAAGCCCATAGCAATGATCGTGACGAAGATGCCGGGCAGACCAAATCGGACATAGTACTGATTCAGCTGAGTGCCGCTGGCGACCCCGGGGCCGAAATGAGTACCCATCCACACTGCGGCCACGCCTATGAATACAGGCAGGCCCTTTTTAGCTTTGCTTTTTTCCATACAAGGTTTCCTCCTAACTGATTTGGTTGGGATGCTTTGCTCCATACCGCGTACACTTTATTACGGTGCATCACGATACCTGAATACTAAAGGTTCAGGGCAAAAATGTCAAGACTAATTTCGCGATTTACCGTGTTATTTTTTTGATAATCTTTACGTATGCGGCAAATTGTGCTAAGAAATTTTGTATAAATCTACTTTATGCTCTTGACTTTTCTTACAAATGGGTTATATTCTTGATTTAGCAATTTACCACGTAAAGGAGGACAACTCATGAAAATAGCCATGATAGGCAGCGGCGCTGCTGGAAGCGTCTTCGCATCCTACCTCAAAAAGGGCGGTGCCAAGGAGGTCTGGCTGGTCGACCCGAATAAGGCACACATGGACAAGGTAGCCAAGGACGGCATGATATTCCGCAACCCTGACGGAGAATTTCACGTCACGGGCTTTAAGACCGCGTATTCGGCCGAGGAGGTCGGCGTGGCCGATATAGTCATCATCATGGTCAAGGCCACGATAACGGAGCTTGCGCTCAAGGGCGCCATGTGCTGCGTCGGCCCTGAGACTGTGGTCGTCACGCTGCAAAACGGCCTCGGCAACGAGGAGGTCGTCAAGAAGCTCATCCCCGAAGAGCGCGTCATGTTCGGCTGCGGCAACATGGGCACTGAGCTGCCCGAGCCCGGCACCTGCGTGGCCAAGCCCTCCGCCGGCACCGAGAACATGTACTTCGGCCCCTGCGTCAAGAACGAGCTCACCGACAAGGTCGGCAAGTATCTGGAGGAGAAGTTCGCCGCCGGCGGCCTGCTGCCCCACTTCTATGACGACGTGAGGCCCAAGGTCTGGCGCAAGGCCACCTCCAACAGCGGCTTCAACACCGTCTGTGCCGTGCTCAGGCTCAAGATAAAGGAAGTGTACGACGACCCCGAGGGCGTCTCCCTCGTCTGGTCCGTCTGGAAGGAGGCCAGCGACGTGGCCGAGGCGCTGGGCATTCCGGGCATTTGGGAGTACATGCACGAGGAGATGCCGAGGATAGTCAAGGGTCTCGGCGACTACTACCCCTCCATGGCCCAGGACGCCCAGGCCCACCGTCAGACCGAGGTGGACTCCCTCACCGGCGCCATCTCCATGTTCGGGCGCAAGGTTGGCATCCCCACCCCCACCTGCGACATCCTTACCAAGGAGATAAAGGCCATCCAGGCCAACTACGAGCGGCAGTATTGATAAGAAACGGCAAAAACCCCGGGAGCCAAAAGGCTCCCGGGGTTTTTTGATGTTCAGCTGTTTTAGTCCTGCTCCCAGTTGTGCCAGACGTTCTGCACGTCGTCGTTATCCTCGAACATGTCGAGCATCTTCTGCATGTTCTTGATATCGCCCTCGTCGGTGAGCTTGATGTAGGTCTGCGGGATCATCTCCACCTGGGCGGAGAGCAGCTCGTAGCCGTGAGAGGTGAGGTAATCCGCTACCGTGGTGACGTCGTCAGGCGCGGTGGAGACGGAGAACACGTCGCCGTCGGCCTCTATGTCCTCGGCGCCCGCCTCGAGAGCGTCCTCCATGACCTTGTCCTCGTCCAGGTCGCCGTCCTCGTTGTTTATGACGATGACGCCCTTGCGGTCGAAGCTCCAGGACACGCAGCCCGCGGCGCCCATGTTGCCGTTGTTCTTGTCGAAGGCGTGGCGCACGTCGGAGGCGGTTCGGTTCCGGTTATCGGTCATGGCCTCGACGATTATGGCGACGCCGCTGGGTCCGTAGCCCTCGTAGGTGATGGACTCGTAATTGTCCGTGTTGCCGCTGCCGAGCGCCTTTTCGATGGTGCGCTTTATATTGTCGTTGGGCATGTTCGCGGCCTTGGCCTTGGTGATGACTGCGGCAAGGCGGGAGTTGTTGGCGGGATCTCCGCTTCCGCCCTCCTTGACGGCGACTATCATCTCTCTGGCGATCTTGGTGAAGGCCTGCGCGCGCTTGGCGTCCTGCGCACCCTTAGTCTTTTGTATGTTGTGCCACTTGGAATGTCCTGACATCGTAACAACCCCTTGAGCTTTTGTATTCTTATGTATTTTAGCACTACGCAACCATTCATGCAAGAGAAATATGAAACAGCGCGAAAGCGGTCCGCCTTCGCGCTGTGCTTTTATGCCTATTTGTGCCTCGCCGTGGGTATGAGCAGAGTCCGCCCCTCAGGGCACTCGCCGTCCGCGAGGCCGTTTTGCTCGGCTATGAGCCGCGCCGTGGAGCGGTAGCGCTTGCCGAGGGCCCAGAGGCTCTCCCCTGCCCCGGCCCTGACTACTGTGATGGAGGGCAGGCAGCCGGGGTCGAGCTCCTCTCCGCAGACCACGGAGGCGATCTGCGGTACCGTTATGCGCTTGACCACAAGCAGCTCGAAGTCAACCAGCAGTCTCACGTCAGCACCCGCCGCCGAGGGAGCCGCGGAGCAGTCCGTACAGCTCGCGCGCACGAGCGCGGCGTATTCGTTCTCGCCCAGCTCCGCCGGGGCCTCAGAGGTCAGCCGCCGCGAGACCGAATAGTACTGCCCGTCGGAGGACTTGTAGAGCACTGTCACGGTCACAGGGCACTTGAGCGTGCCGCTCTCGCAGACCGCGGTGCCGGTCCGGCACATCACGCGGCATATCTCCGTCGGCGCGGGCGTTGCGGGCAGGCTCTCGTGTACCGTGGCGCGCACGGTGCTGCGCCGCTGGACGCAGCCGAGCTCCGTCTCCTCGCTTGTGATGTCCAGCTCGCGGCTGTTGCTGTAACAGTCCGTGACGCACTTCACGCGCACGCTGTCCGTGCAAACGGCCTGGGAGACGAGGTGGAACTCCGCCGATATGCCCCGCTCGCCGCCGGAGAGCGTCGTGGGCTCAACGTACTCGGCTGTGAGCATGCTGTATATGCTGCAATCCGGGCTGGAGAGGTCCGTGGCGGTGTCTATCATCTGGGAGAACTCCGTCTCAAAGCTCCCGGAGGCCAGCTCCCCCGTCTCTGCCGCCTCATAGAGCACGGACATGCGCACAGTGCCGCTGAAAACTATCTTGGTGCCGACAGCGCGGACGCTGCCGGTGTTGATGTCCACCCCGTGCCAGACCAGCTCACCCATGGCGGGCATCCCGGGCGCGAGGCGGTACTCGTCCGATACGACGAAGGTGCGTTCCTTCACGCTGACAACGGGGCTGATCGTGCGGCTGTCCGAAAGCACCTCGACATCTTCCGCCCCATCGCCCTCCAGGCCGTCGCAGAAGCTCATCTCCGTCTGAGCGTAGCACTCCACCTGGGCCGAGATAACAGCGCGCACCAGCAGCTTGCGCGGGTTGAGCATCCGCGCCTCTATGCCGGTGAGGGTGAGCATCGCGACGGGTATGCTCTCCTGCGTCACGCCGGGTGCGTCGAGCTCGAGCTCCACGGGCACCGCGGCGCTCACGCGGCAGGGCGCTCCGCCGCCCTCGGGCGAGTAGACCACCGTGGCCGCAACACCGGCAGAGACGCTGACGCGGCCATCGTTGACCTCCTTGCTCCTGATTATGACGGTCCCCTCGGCGCAGAGTATGCGCTCCACGTCCGGCATGGTGTCGGGCACAACGGTCTCGGCCGCCTGCTCGACAGGCATGGCGTATTCAAATACCTTTTCACAGCAGGCTATGCCGCTGCGCTTCATTGACAGTTCCATTTCCTATCTCCCCCTGCCGTAGTTTCTGTAAAACCTATGCGGCGGGGGTGGTATGTATTACTCCGGCTCGTACTCGCCGCGCAGGCGCAGCAGGAACCTTGATATGCACGCCGGCAGCTTTATTACGATTATCCTCATTCGACAAACCTCCTATCGCGACCTTATGAGCCATATCCCGCCGCAAATGAGCGCGATCGCCAGCGCGAACCACCAGAACCCCGGCGGCAGCACCAGCGCGAGGATGATCAGCACTCCGGCCAGGATGACCAGGCAGCCCAGCTTGTTCCCGTTATTCCGCCTCCGGCACATGAAAAAACCACCTCCCGCGCACAGATGCAGCGTCACACTGCATTATATGCGGGAGGCGGTGTTCATGTTACTTTTCCCATTCGCGGTACTTGGCGGAGATCTCGTAGAGCCGCGCATAGCTCTCGTGGCGGCTGGGGTTTATCTTGCCCTCGTCCATGGCCTCGCGGACGGCGCAGCCGGGCTCCTTGAGGTGGGCGCAGTCGTCAAAGCGGCAATGGCCTATGTAGGGCTCGAACTCCGGGAAGCAGTGCTGCAGCTCCTCCTTGGGTATCGGCGGCAGCTGCTCCATGTCGAAGGAGGCGAAGCCCGGCGTGTCGGCCACGTAGGCGCCCCCGGCGGAGAATATCTCGACGTGGCGCGTAGTGTGGCGGCCGCGGCCGAGCTTTTCGCTCACGTCGCCGGTCTCGAGCTTCAGCCCAGGCTCCAGCGCGTTCAGGAGGCTCGACTTGCCGACGCCCGAGTTGCCGGAGAAGGCGCAGACCTTGCCGCGTATGCACTCGCGCAGCTCGTCTATGCCCTCACCCGTCACGGCACTGGTCTCGATGACGCGGTAGCCGGTAGTGGCGTAGATATCGCGCAGGCGGCCCTGGTGCCCGGCATCGGCCTTGTTGATGCAGATCACAACCTCGCAGCCGATGTGCTCGGCAAAGGCCGTGACCCGGTCGATGAGGAAGGGGTCAGTCACCGGGTTCACCTCGGAGGCTACGGCGATGAGCACGTCGATATTCGCCACCGCGGGCCGGATGAAGAAGTTCTTCCGGGGCAGCAGCTTATCCACTCGGCCCTTGCCGTTGGCGTCCAGCGATATCTCGACCCTGTCCCCCACCAGCGGGGACGAGCCGTCCAGCCGGAAACGGCCGCGTGCCCTGCACTCGACCGTTTCGGTTTCAGTTTTGACGTAGTAGAAGCCGCTCAGGGCTTTGATTATGACGCCCTGCATCAATCTGCAAAGTAGTAGCCGGGGCCGGCGCTCTCAGCGGGAGGCGTCGGACTGGGCGTGGGCTCAGGCGTGGGCGTGGTCTCAGGGCCGAGGGACACCCATATAAAGATGCGGGTGTGCTCCTCAACGTCGCTGTAAGCGTCTATGCTCTGGCGGATGACGGTGCCCTCGTCATAGTCGCTGTGGATATAGGTTGTGTCGCCGTAGCTGAGGTTGGAGCTCTCTATCCTCGCGATGGCGTCCTTCTCGGTGGAGCCGACGAGGTTGGGCATGGTCACGAGCTTGATGGACGGTCCGGCGCTGACCGTGAGGAACACGGTGGAACCCGCCGCCAGCTCCTCGCCCGGCGCCGGGTCTGTGGAGATGACGTAGTCCACGGTCACGGTGTCGGAGGCCTCGGTGTTGGCGATCTCGACGATGAAGCCGGCGTTCTGCAGCTCTATCGTGGCCTCCTGATAGTGCTTGTTGGTGACGTCGGGGATGACGGTCTGGCGCACACCGGTGCTGACGGTGAGGCTGACGTCTATGCCCTCGGGCACGACCATCATGCTGCGGTCGGCCTCGGGGTCCTGGCTTATTATCTGGCCCTCCGGGACGTCCGGGTCGATGGCGTAGTTGACCTCGAAGTTGAAGAGCTTCTTGAACTCGGAGCTGTTTACGATGTCCTCATAGCTCGCGCCGACAAAGTTGGGGATGTTGATGCGCTCCGCCACGCTGAAGATGTCGCGCAGCCAGTAATTCCAGAGGAAAACGAACACGGCGATGAGGAACACCAGCACGCCGCAGGCGCCGGAGAGGATGCTTACCTTCCTGGACCTGCGCCTTCTGCGGGCGTATTTCTCCTTGCTGAGCTCGCCGGCCTTGCCGATGGGGTGCACGTCGGGCGCTATGACGTCGAGTATCTCCACGTCCTCGTCGGAGCCGCTGCCGAGGTTCGCCGCGGCCTGCTGCTTGCGGAAGTCCTCCAGGTCTCGCAGCAGCTCAGAGGCGCTCTGGTAACGGGCGTTTATGTCCGAATTCATGGCCTTGAGCGTGATAGCGGCCAGCTCCTCGGGGATTTCCGGGTTGAGCTCCTGAGGCGGGACGGGGTGGCCGGTGATGTGCTTCATCGCGACCTGCTCCGCCGTGTCGCCGTCATATGGCATCTTGCCCGTGAGCATCTCGTACATGACGACGCCGAGGGAGTATATGTCGCTGCGCGGGTCGGGCTGCTCGCCGCGCGCCTGCTCCGGCGCGATGTAGTGCACGGAGCCGACGGTCTGGTCGCTCTTCTTCTCCTGAGCGGACTCGAGCGCGGCTATGCCGAAGTCGGCGACCTTGATGGTGCCGTCCTTGAGTATCATTATGTTCTGCGGCTTTATGTCGCGGTGGACGATGCCCTTCTCGTGCGCGTGCTCCAGGGCCTTGGATATCTGGACGGCAAAATGCAGGGCCTCCTTCCAGCCGAGGGCGCCCTTTTTCTTCATGTACTGCATGAGGGTCACGCCCTCGATGAGCTCCATGACGATATATTCCACGCCATCGCTGTGACTGACGTCGTAGACGGAGACTATGTTGGGGTGAGAGAGCATGGCGACAGCCTGCGCCTCCGTCTGGAAGCGCTTTCGGAACTCCTCGTCATTTGCCAGCTCGTCGCGCAGTATCTTGACTGCGACGTAGCGGTTGAGACGGTGGCACATCGCCTTGTACACCACCGCCATGCCGCCGGTACCTATGACTTCGAGTATCTCATATCTGTCGTCGAGCATGGTGCCCAGATATTTGTCCATGTTGGTATCCATCGCTGCCTCCAAAATGTGCGGGTTATTTGGATATGATAACGATCGTCACGTTGTCGGTCGCGCCGCGGGCGAGGGCTTCGTCCATCAGCGCGCGGCCGAGTGAGAGCGGATCGGCGTTCTCCTTGGAGAACTCGAAGATCTCGCGGTCCTCGAGCATGTTCGTGAGCCCGTCGGAGCAGAGCAGCAGCATGTCGCCGCGCGAGAGCCGGGGCTTGAATATGTCGCAGGGGACGTTCTCGTCCACGCCGAGGGCGCGGGTTATGACGTTCCGCCGCGGGTGCGTGCGGGCCTGCTCGGGCGTTATCTCGCCCCTGTCGACCATGTCCTGCACCAGCGAGTGGTCCCGCGTTATCTGCACCATCTTCCGGCGGGTTATGCGGTAGGCCCGGCTGTCGCCCACGTTCAGGACGTAGACGTCGTCGCCCACCACGACGGCTGAAACCATCGTCGTGCCCATGCCGGTGTAGTCCGTGTCAAAGCAGGAGTAGCCGTAGATCATGTGGTTCGCTAGGTGGCAGGCCTGTATCATCATGGCCTTCACGTCCGGCTTCTTCTGCCGCGTTATCTTCATTTTTTGACTCAACTCGCCGACGTAGGTCTTGGCCGCGAGGTCGCTGGCGATATTGCCGGCCTTCTCCCCGCCCATGCCGTCACAAAGCACGGCAATGAGGCAGTCCTTCTCATCGATGCGCTCGATGAGGAAGCTGTCCTGATTGTCGCGCCTCACTTTTCCCCTGTCAGTGATGCCAAAGCTCTTCATTTAAGCTCCGTCCCCCGGATGTTGTCCTTCCCCCGGATCTTTGATGCCGGCCGCCTTCTTCCTCAGCTGGCCGCAGGAGGCGTCTATGTCGCCCCCGAGTTTCCTGCGCACGGTCACGTTCACGCCCGCGCGCTCGAGCTCCGCCTTGAACTCCGCAAGCCGCTCCGGCGTGCTCGGCTCAAAGGAGCGCTCGTCAACGTGGTTGAGCGGGATAAGGTTCACATGCGCGCAGACGCGGCGCGCGTGCTCGGCAAGCAGCTGTGCCTGGCGCGGCGTGTCCGTCACGCCCTTTATCATGGCGTACTCAAAGGATATCCGCCTGCCGGTCTTTTTAAAATACCGCTCACAGGCGTCCATGAGCTGTTCCACTCCCCTGCCGCGGTTCGCCGGCATGATGCGCGAGCGCGTCTCGTCGTCCGGCGCGTGCAGGGAAACGGACAGAGTTAATTGTAAATTAAGTTCGGCCAGTTTGTCAAACTTTTCTGTCAGCCCGCAGGTGGAAAGTGAGATGTGGCGCATCCCGATGTTCATCCCGTCGGGGTGATTTACCAGCTTGAGGAACTTCATGACGTTGTCGAAATTGTCCAGCGGCTCGCCAATGCCCATGAGCACGATGTTCGAGATGGGCAGGCCGGACTCCTTCTGTGAGAACATGACCTCATCGAGCATCTCCGAGGGCTCGAGGCCCCTGATGAGGCCTCCGATGGTGGAGGCGCAGAAGGCGCAGCCCTGGCGGCAGCCCACCTGCGTGGAGATGCACACCGTGTTGCCGTGGTGATACCGCATGACGACGGTCTCCACCGCGTTGCCGTCCGCGAGACCCCAGAGGTATTTTATCGTCCCGTCCTCGGCCGAGACCTGCTTTCTCAGCACCTTGGGCGGCGTGAGGAAAAAGCGCTCCGCGAGCTTGGCGCGCAGGGGCTTGGAGAGGTTCGTCATCTCGTCAAAGCTCTCCGCGCCGCGGCCGAGCCAGGTGAAGATCTGCTTTGCCCGGTAGCCCGGTTCGCCCATCGCGGCGAGCTCCGCCGAGAGCTCCTCGGGCAGCAGGGATTTGATGTCTATTTTACCATCCTGCATACGAAAAAACCGTCCGTATCATTGATATCCGGCCAGAGCGTGCGCATATCCTGCACCTCAAAGCCGCTGTTTTCACTCAAAAACTCCGCAATAACGTCCTCATTTTCGCACTTTCTTGTGGTGCAGGTGGAGTAGAGCAGCGTCCCGCCCGGCTTCACGCACTTAGCGAGGCCGCGCAGGATGTCGAGCTGTATGCCCGGCAGCGCCGCGAGCTCCGCTTCCGACTTGAACCTTATCTCCGGCTTTTTCGCGATGACGCCGAGGCCCGAGCAGGGCGCGTCCGCTATTACGACGTCCGCTGCTCCGATAAGTTCCTCGGCGGGCCGCCGCGCATCCATCTGCCTCGTCTCTATGCAGCCGAGGCCGAGGCGTGCCGCCCCCTCGACGATGCGGCGGAGCTTTTTCTCCTGCACGTCGCAGGAGATGACGCGGCCCTCGCCGCGCATCTGTATCGCGGAGCCGAAGCTCTTGCCGCCCGGCGCCGCGCAGGCGTCCAGCACCGTCATGCCCGGCTGCGCGCCCGCCGCCGTCACGGCCTGCCTCGCCGCGCCGTCCTGCACGTAGAAGAGGCCCTCGGCATATCCCGGCATCAGGTCCGCCCGGCCCGCGCCGCGGAGCCGCAGCTCCCCGATCGAGGAGCCCGCCTCCGGCTCAAGTCCGGCGGCGCGCAGCTTTGCCGCGAGCTCCTGCGCCGTGGTGCGCAGGGTGTTCGTCTGCAGCGTCAGCGGCGGCTCGGCGTTGTTGCGCTCCAGCACGGCGCGCGCGCCCTCATAGCCGCGGCGCTCTATGAGCTCCCGCACCTGCCAGAGCTCGTGGCTGTATCGCGTGGAGAGGTATTCCGCCGTGCCCTCGCCGGGTATCTCCGGCAGGGCGTCCCGGTGCTCCGAGACGCGGCGGAGGACGGAGTTCACAAGCCCGCCCGCGCGCTTGCAGCCGCTCTTGGCGCAGAGGTTCACGCCCTCGTTCACCGCCGCGGAGGGCGGGACGCGGTCCATGAACAGCAGCTGCGCGGCTGAGATGCGCAGAATGTCCAGCACGGCGGGTTCAAGGCGTTTTGTGGGTGTATTGGACCACATATTGAGGTAATGGTCAATAAAATAGAGGTTTTGCAGCGTTTCCCGCACAATTCTCGTGCAGAACGCGGCCTCTCTGGGCTCCAGAGCGGACTGCTTTATGACGCCGTCCACCGCGTCCGAGGAGTATTCCCCCGCGCGGCGCATTCGGCGCATGGCCTCAAGCGCGGCCTCGCGGCCGTTTGCGGCCCTCATTCCACCTTCACCGGGTGGCCGAGCAGCCAGGCCGAGGCCGGCATCCGGCGCTTGCCCGGGGCCTGGAGCTCCGTCACCATGACGGTGCCGCCGTCGCCGCAGGCCATCTCGAGGCCCACCTTGCCCGCGGAGACCACGCTGCCCGGGGCCTTGTCCGTGCGGTTATCGGTATACTCGGCCTTGTAGACCTTGAGCGTGTCGCCGCCGAGGGACATCGTGGCGACGGGCCAGGGGTTCAGGCCGCAGATGTGCTTTATGACCTCGCGCGGCGTGCGCGTCCAGTCTATGGGGCAGATGCTCTTGTCGAGCTGCTTTACATAGCTGGCCTTCTCGTGCTCCTGAGGCGTCCTCGGGGCCGTGCCGGCCTCAATGTCGCGCAGGGTCCTGACCAGCAGCTTTGCGCCCATATCAGCGAGGCGGTCAAAGAGCTCGCCCGCCGTCTCGTACTCGCCTATCGGCGTCTCTTCGGTGTAGATGATGTCGCCTGCGTCCATGTCGTGAGCGAGGTACATCGTGCTCACGCCGGTGACCTCGTCGCCGTTGAGCACCGCCCACTGTATGGGCGCGGCGCCGCGGTATTTGGGCAGCAGCGAGCCGTGGACGTTCACACTGCCGAGGCGCGGGATGGCCAGCACCTCGTCGGGCAGGATCTTGCCGTACGCCACTACGGCCAAAACGTCCGGCTTGAGCTCACGGAGCGTCTCCGCGGCCTCGGGCGTACGCATGCTCGCAGGCTGATACACCTCGAGCCCGCGCTCCACGGCCAGGGCCTTGACCGGGGAAAAGGCATTTTTCATGCCCCTGTCGCGGGGCTTGTCCGGCTGAGTGAACACCGCCGCGACCTCAAAGCCCTCATCCAGCAGCGCCTTCAGCGACACGGCGGCAAAGTCCGGCGTGCCCATGAAAACCACGCGGAGGCTCATTCGACCTCGTCCTCCCCGTTCTCTTCTTCCATCCAGCTGCCGCTCTGGAGCTCCTCGTCCGTCAGCATACGGTCGGCGCGGGAGGTGAACACCACGCCCTCGAGGTGGTCTATCTCGTGGCAGAAGCAGCGCGCGGTCAGGCCCTCGCCCTTGGCCTCAAAGGTCTTGCCGTCCCTGTCCTGGGCCCTCACAGTGACCTCCATGGGCCGCTTCACGAGCCCGAACCTGCCCGGCACGGAGAGGCAGCCCTCCGGGCCGTACTGCTCGCCGGAGCTCTCTATGATCTCCGGATTTATGAGTTCTATGACATAGGGCTGCTCGCCTTCGGGCACGTTGGTCTCGAGCACGAGCACGGCGCGGCGCAGGACGCCCACCTGCGGCGCGGCGAGTCCTACGCCGTCGGCCTGCATGAGCGTGTCGCGCATGTCGTCAAGCAGGGTGTGGAGCCTGTCGTCAAAGCTCGTGACCTCGCGGCAGTGCTTATGGAGCAGCTTTTCCTCGCTGGTCAATATGTTTCTGAGAGCCATTCATATCCTCCTAATCCGAGGGATTCGTGTCCGCGTAGACGGACACGCCCCGAAACTGTTTATCTGATGAGTACCGCGCCACGATGTCGGCCACGAAGCGGCGCAGTCCGCGTCCCGGCGGGGCGCAGAGCGTCACGCGGTAGCGGTAGTTGTTGTTCACGCGGAGCACCGAGAGCGGGGCCGGACCGAGCACGCGCACGCCGCTCTCCGAACGCGTCGCGTCCAGGAGCTCATCCCTGGCCTTTGCGGCGCAGCCGAGCACCAACGACTCCTCCCGGCCCGACATGGTGATGCACAGCAGCTCCGTGAAGGGCGGCAGGGCCTGGAGGCGGCGGAGCTCTATCTCCGCGCGGTAAAAGCTCTCGTAATCCTGCCTTGCGGCCTGGCGTATCGTCTCGTTCTCCGGCGTGAAGGTCTGGATGACCGCGCGGCCAGGTTTTTCAAAGCGCCCGGAGCGGCCCACGACCTGGGTTATGAGCGAAAACGTGCGCTCCGTGGCCCGGTAGTCGCCCGCGTAGAGGCTCTGGTCGGCGGAGATGACGCCGACGAGGGTGACGTTCTCGAAGTTCAGGCCCTTCGTGACCATCTGCGTGCCCACCATGATGGGTATGCGCTCGGTTTGAAAGCGCTCGAGCAGCACGTCGTGCCCGCCTGCGGGAGCTACGGTATCGGTATCCATCCTCAGCACTGGCGTGTCGGGAAAGAGCTCGTGCAGCTCCTCCTCGAGCTTCTGCGTGCCGGTGCCGACGTATTTGAGCGTGCCGCCGCACTCGGGGCAGTGCTCGTCCAGCCTCTGCGTGTACCCGCAGTGGTGGCACATGAGCCGGCGGCTGAAGCTGTGGTAGGTCAGGCTCACGCTGCAATTGGGGCAGCTGTACGTGAAGCCGCAGTCCACGCAGGTTATGAGCTTGTTTGCGCCGCGTCGGTTCAGGAAGAGTATGCTCTGCTCGCCGCGCTCCAGGTTTTCCGATATCTCGGAGCGCAGTCTCTCGCTTATGCTGCTGCCGTTGCCGCGGCGGAGCTCGCGCTTCATGTCGACGATCTCGACGCTGGGCATGGACTGCTCATTGAATCGCCGTGACAGCGTGAAGTAGGCATAGCTCCCCTGCTCGGCGCGCCAGCGGCTCTCTACATCCGGGGTGGCGGAGCCGAGCAGCAGCAGCGCGTTGTCCTGGGCGCAGCGGAACTTGGCCACGTCGCGCGCGTGATAGCGCGGGGCGTTCTCGGACTTGTAGCTGTCCTCCTGCTCCTCGTCGATTATGATTATGCCGAGGTCCTCAGCCGGGGCGAAAATGGCGCTGCGTGTGCCGATCACGACGCCGGCCTCGCCGTTTTTGATGCGCCGCCACTCATCCAGGCGCTCGCCCGCCGAGAGGCTCGAGTGCAGCACGGCGATGTCGTCCCCGAAGTGCGAGGAGAAGGTGCGCAGCATCTGCGGCGTGAGCGCTATCTCGGGCACGAGCAGTATCGCGGTCTTGCCGCGGCGGCGCATCTCCGCGATGAGGCGGATGTATATCGTCGTCTTGCCGCTGCCGGTGACGCCGAAGAGCAGCGCTCCAGAGGCCTTTTTGCCGCCGGCGAGCTTCAGGATACCCTTGAAGGCCTTTGTCTGCTCTGAGTTCAGCTTTGGGAGCGGCTGCCTTTCCCCCTCCGGGGCCTCCGGGCGGCGGTAGACGGGCACGTCCTCAAGGCTGATGAGGCCCGCGTCGCGCAGCGCGCGCACGGATTGCAGCGAGGCGCCCGTGAACTCGCGCAGGTCGGGCAGGGCCGCACGGCCTATGGCGCAGAGCGTGCGCAGAAGCTCCGACTGCTGCGGCGCGCGGCGGCGCTTCTGCTCGGCTGCCTCCGCGGCCTCCTCAGCCGGGACGGCCAGGGCGGCCATGGTGACGTATTTGTCGCTGACGCGGCGCTTGCCGTTCTTGAACCACAGCCCCGCGGGGAGCATGGCCTTAACGGCCTCGTACACCGTGCAGAAAAAGCGCTCGTGCATCCAGAGCGCGAGCTTTATCTGCGCCTGGGTGAGTATCGGAGTCTCATCCAGCACCTCAGAGATGGGCTTTAGCTTCTCATAAGCGCCTATTGGCGCGAGGGCCAGGACTATGCCCTCCGTGCGGCGGTTCGCGCGCGTGAAGGGCACCTCCACTCGCACGCCGGGCTGGACCTTCTCCTTCATGTCCAGCGGGATAGCGTAATCAAAGGGCCTGTCCAGCCGGAAGGGTATGCCGGACACGGCGATTTTTGCTATTGTGACGTCCGGCATAGTATTCCTCCCAAAAGAGTCCGGGCGGGGCAAAGCCCCGCCTAGTCGTTATTGCTCTTCAGTTTCCTCTGCCTTCGGCTCGGTATCAGGCTCGGGCTGCTCCTCGTCCTCGGGGACGCCCATGCTCTTTACGGTGAGCTTGCCGGTGTAGACCTCGTCTATCGCCGTGGAGATGGGCTTTCTGTCGAGGCTCTCACCCTCCTCCTCGGCCTTCTGGGAGATTTCCCGGGCACGGCGGGCGACCAGATTCACAAGCAGATAACGGCTGCCGACCTTCTTCACAAGCTCGGCCATGGGGGGATAGAGCATCATGATATAAGCACCTCTGTAACAAGTTTTATTCTGTCCGCCGTCTTGCATTTTTCGGCGGTGAGTATGGCGTCAAGTTCCTTGGCGGCCCGGTCCGGGTCGTCGTTCACTACGATGTAGCCGTATTTCCCGGCTTCGGCGCACTCGCGCTTGGCCTGGAGCAGCCGCTCTCGTATCTTCTCGTCCGAGTCGGTGTTCCGGTGGCGGAGGCGGCGCTCCAGCTCCTCGCCCGAGGGCGGGAGGATGAACACCGTCACGGCGTCCGGGCAGTTGCGCTGCACCTGGGCCGCGCCCTGGACCTCTATGTCGAGCACGACGCTCCTGCCCTCCAGCAGGCGGCTCTCGACGTAGCCGCGGGGCGTGCCGTAGCGGTTTCCGACGTATTCGGCGTGCTCCAGCAGGAAGCCGCCCTCGGCCAGCTCCTGAAAGCGCTGCGGCGTCACGAAGAAGTAATCCTTCCCCTCCTGCTCGTTCGGTCTGGGCTGGCGCGTGGTCACCGAGACGGAAAAGCACACGTCGTCGCGCAGCTCCATCAGTTTTCCGATGACCGTGCTCTTGCCCGCGCCGGAGGGCCCGGATATCACGAGCAGCTTGCCCTTTTCCTTGTTATTCATCCTCTTCCCCGCTTTCCTGCACGATGGGGCTGCCTGCGCGGGCGGCCACGGTCTCGGGCGTCAGCGCCGACAGGAAGAGGTAGCCCCCGTCCGTCACCAGCACCGACTTGGTCTTGCGTCCGTAGCTCGCGTCCACGAGCAGGCCGCGCTCGCGCGTGTCCTGTATCATCCGCTTTATGGGCGCGGAGTCCGGCGAGAGCACGGATATCAGCCGCTCCGCCGCTATGAGACTGCCAAAGCCTATGTTTATCAGCTTCATGCGCTCACTCCACGTTCTGGATCTGCTCGCGTATCTTTTCTATCTCGGCCTTGAGGTCCACTACCACGTGCGCGATGTCCGCGTTCTGGCACTTGGAGCCTATCGTGTTGGCCTCGCGGTTGAGCTCCTGGATGAGGAAGTCCATCTTACGGCCCGCGGGCGAGTCGCCCTCGGCAAGGCCGCGGAGCTGCGACACATGGCTGCGGAGCCTCACGGTCTCCTCGTCCACGGCGACCTTGTCCGCAAAGATGGCGGCCTCGGTCAGGATGCGGCTCTCGTCTATGTTGGTGGAGCCGAGCACCTCCTGGAGCTTCTGCTCCAGCCGCGCGCGGTATTCCGCGACGGTCCTGGGCGACTCCTGCTCCACTATGCCGGTCAGGCGGGATATCTCGCCCAGCCTGGAGACCACGTCGTCGCGGAGCTTTTCGCCCTCGCGCAGGCGCATGGCGTCGTACTCCGTGAGCGCGGTCTCAAGTATGACGTTCAGGCCCTCGGCCAGCGCGCTGTTGTCCAGCTCGCGGCGGTCGGTGCTGAGCACGTCGGGCAGACGGCAGATGCCCATGAGCGTCATGTCGTTTTCAAGGCCGTACTTCTCGCTGACGGCACCCAGCGCGTCGATATAGCCGCGCAGCAGCGGCTCGTTCACGCGGACGACCATGTCGTCCGACGCCGAGGCGTCCACCGCCACGAACACGTCGACCTTGCCGCGGGAGATGTGGCGGCCGACGGCGGATTTGATGAGCTCCTCGGCAAAGAGGAAGCTGCGCGGGAGCTTTACGGAGACGTCGAGATAGCGGTTGTTCACGCTCTTGAGCTCGACGCTGATGGAGAGGCCCTCGACGCTGCCCTTGGCGCCGCCGTATCCTGTCATGCTCTTTATCATACGCTCTCCGCCCCGCCTCCGATGATATCGACTATCTCATAAGTTATGGGATTCTTCTTGTGGTGCCGCCCGACGAGGGCGATGACCACGAAGCCTACGGCAAAGAAGCCGAAGCTCATGAGCATGGAGTAGCCCTCAGTCATCTTCAGCGCGGCCGCTATGGCGTAGCCGATGAAGAAGAGCACGAAGGGCACGACGTAGACCAGCACAGCCGCGCTGAGCACGCGGGAGGTCTGAGTCTCTATCTCCACCCGGTCGCCAACCTGGGCGCCGATGGGGTTCTTGGCCTCGACGCGGATCTTGGAGGCGTAGTGGCAGACTTCGCAGCTGCCGCAGTCGTCGCCGCAGGCTGTGCCGCGGAGAACCTCCACCTCCGCCTTATCCGGGCCGGTCAATTTTTTGATTATAGCATACTGGGTCAAGTGCCCGCCTCCTATCGTCTGATGCTGATCGCTATCATATATTCGCCCACGGCTCCCGCATCAGTGAAGCCGTCGAGCTCTACCTTGACAGGCACATACATGTCGCCGGTCTGGGTGATATCGGAGAGGTCCGCCACGGCACGCAGGTTGGAAGACTGTATCTGGTCAAGCACGTCCTGGGCACCGCGTATCCTGACTTCGAGGTTCTTGGTTATTATGTCCTCTACGTAATAGCCGTCAGGCAGTCCGGTGTAGTTGAAGTTGGTGACCGTTACCTGCTTTGTGGAGACGCCCTGTATCTCGATCGTCACATCGGCCTTGGTGACTCCGGAGGTGTTCTCGACGCCGTTCGGCAGGGTTATCGCATAGGTGTCCTGGAGCGTGACGGCGAAGTCTGTGAGGTCTATGGTGGCGATGTTGATGCTGTTCAGACTGCTGACGACGGAAGTGTCGCCGGAGATGGTTATGGTGGAGGGCTCTATCGTGATGGAGGTGTTCTCCTCCGTCGCTCCGGCGCCGTAGATGCACTGGACGTAGAGCGTGACCTCCTTCACCATGCTTATCGGGATGGTGACGTTTATCGTGGTGATGTCGAACTCGAAGCCCTCGCTCGAGACCTCGTTGCCGCTCTTGTCGATGAGGACGAAGGGCACGTCCGCCGTGCGGGTCATGGTGAGCTCGTCCCCGCCTATCTCGGCGTAGACGTGGTCTATCTGCTCGAGCTCGGACTCGGGACCGCTGATGGTTATCGTCTTGGGCTCGTACTCCACCTCGCCGGCGATATAGCCCTCGGCGGTGCTGCCCCTGAACTGCACGTCCACAGGCACCTGCTTGGTGGACATGCGGGTGACGTTGAAGCTGATGACGCTGGGGTTGCTGCTTACGACGCTGACCGCGTCGGCGTCCACGCCGTCGGGGTAGGTCAGCGTGTAGTACTGGGTTATCGTGCCCGTCTGGCTTATCAGCGAAACGTCGATGGTGGCCTTGATGTCCGAGGCCGTGAGCGAGCCGATGTTCCGGCGCGTGCCGCTGATCCTGACGGAGACCGTCTCTGCGCTGATGTTGTTTATGACATAGCCGCGCGAGGCCTGCAGCGTGTCCTCACCGGTAAAGACGACCTCGACGTTGCTGAAAGATTTTTCAATTGGCTCCTCCTGCGTGCCTGTGATGTAGACCCAAATGAAGAGCGCGGCCAGCAGGGAGACGACGGCCCAAAAGACCTTGTTGTCAAAGAGCTTGCTTATTTTCTTCTTAGTCATTTTTCTTCACCTTGAGGGACTTGAGCGAGGCAAGCAGGCCGGCGATGCCGCGCTTCTGCTCGTTGTCGGACTCGGGCAGCAGCTCTGTCCTGAGTATCTTCTCCAGCATGTCCGGCGTCAGGTGGCGCTTGAGCATGCCGTCCATGGCGACGGAGATTGCGCCGGTCTCCTCAGAGACGATAACGACCACGGCGTCCGAGTGCTCGCTCATGCCGATGCCCGCGCGGTGCCTCATGCCGAGGTCGCTGCTCAGACTGGCGTTCTGCGAGAGCGGGAGCATGCAGCCCGCCGCGGCGAGCCTTCCCTCGCGGATTATGGCGGCGCCGTCGTGCAGCGGGGCCTTGACGAAGAATATGTTCCGCAGCAGCTCGCTTGTGACGTCGGCATTCACGATGGTGCCGGTGGCCATCTGCTCGTTGAGGCTTATCGCGCGCTCGAAGACTATCAGCGCGCCGGTGCGCGACTCGGACATGGAAGCGCAGGCGAGAACGGTCTGGTTCACCACCGACTCAAAGGTCAGCGGCGCCGAGCTCCCGCCGAGGAAGAACATGAACCGGCCGCTGCCCATGCGCTCGAGCAGGCGGCGCAGCTCCGGCTGAAAGATGATGACCAGCGCGATAAAACCGAGCTCTACCGTCGTCTTGAGCAGGGAGTTTATCATCCTGAACTTGAAGAGGTCCGACAGCCAGAGCGCCAGCAGGATGATGACTATGCCGCGGGCCAGCCGCGTGGTGTTGGTGCGGCGGATGAGCCCTATCGCGACGTATATGAGCATGGCGACGAGGATGATATCTATGATATCCGAGATCTGCGCGGTCGTCATATATTCTATGGCATTGGAGACTATTTCCTTGATATTTCCCATAGGCCTGTCCTCATCGTTTTCGTGGCGCGCGCCCTCGGCAAAACCGGGGCGCGGCAATTTGTCATAGTATTATATAATAATCGGCTGGAAATAGCAACAACATTTACGCATCCGACAGCGATTTGACGGCGGCTTTGAGCTGCTGCGCGGCGGCGTCGATCTCCCGGGGCGTGTTGAAGGGCGAAAAGCTCAGTCGCACGGTGCCGGTCTCCAGCGTACCGGCGGTTTCGTGGGCCAGCGGCGCGCAGTGCAGGCCCGCGCGGACGCACACTCCCCTTCTGCCCAGCTCGGCTCCCAGCTCCTCGCTGCCTATGCGCTCGTGCCGGACGGAGAGCACACCGGCCTGAGCCGCGTCGTCGGCGGCCTCGAAGACCTCCAGGCCGGGCACATTTTCCAGCTGGCGGGCCATGCGGCGCATGAGAGCGCGCTCGTGCGCGCCTATGTTCGCGGCGCCGTGGGAGCGCACGTACTCGGCTCCGGCCATGAGCCCCGCGATGCCCGGGATGTTGTGCGTGCCCGCCTCGAGGCGGTCGGGCAGGAATTCGGGCATGGCCTGGTTGCGGCTCTCGGAGCCGGTGCCGCCCGCCATGAGGGGCCGCCCGTTCTCGCGGCAGAGCAGCACGCCCGTGCCCTGGGGGCCGAGCAGGCCCTTGTGGCCCGGCATGCAGATGAACTCGGCGCCGAGCCGCGCCATGTCGACCTCCATCAGGCCCGCGGACTGCGAGGCATCCACGATAAGCGGCACGCCCTCCTCGCGGCAGAGCGCGGCTATCTCATATATGGGCAGCACGAAGCCGAAGACGTTTGAGACGTGGGTGCAGACGACGGCCTTGGCGCCGGGTATTTTCTCCCTGAACGCCGCAACGGCGGCTTCGGTATTGAAGAGGGGCGAGGCCGCGACGTCGATATCGGCCGCTATGAGATGCAGCTGCCGCGTGACGGCGTTGTGCTCCCAGCCGGAGACGACGACCCGGTCTCCCCTTTTGACGAGACTGAATATGGCAATGTTCAGCGCGTGCGTGGCGTTCATGGTAAACACCACGTTCTCCGGCCCGGGGGCCGAAAAGAGGTCCGCGAGCAGGGCGCGGCAGTCATAGGCCGCCTCCGCCGCAAGCAGCGCGGGCCTGTGTCCGCCCCGGCCGGGACTGGCCATGGTGCGCATGGCGTTCAGCATGGCGGCGTGCACGGTGCGCGGCTTCTGGAGGCTGGTGGCGGCGCTGTCAAGATAGATCATGACTGCACCTCCGTGTACCGGCCGTCCTCTTCGGCAAAGAGCTTGCCGTGGCCCACTCCGGCGCGCTGCAAAACGGAAAGCGCCTGCCTGAACCGGGAATCTGCCACCCGCACGCACCACGCGCAGCCCGATTTGGACAGGCCCTGCGGCGCGCGGGAGAAGGGCGCGGTTATGCCCGCGCGCTCCAGCGTCCGCGAGGCCCGCTGCGCATAGGTCTGCGAGCGGCACATGATGATATATCGCATAAAAAGATCCTCCCGCATGTGGATGAAGGCGCTGAGCCTTCAACTCATTCTATGCGGGCAGGACCCTTTTGACATCAGCCCTCTATCAGCGCCACGGCCTGCGCGGCTATGCCCAGACCCTCGCCGGTGAAGCCGAGTCGCTCCTCCGTCGTGGCCTTCACGCTCACGCGCGAGACGTCCATCGCAGCCGCGGCGGCGATGTTACGGCGCATGGCCTCTATGTGCGGCGCGAGCTTCGGCGCCTGGGCTATCACGGTGGCGTCTATGTTGCCCGGCTCGAAGCCCGCCGAGCGCAGCCTTATGCAGACCTCGCTCAGCAGCGCGAGGCTGTCCGCGCCCTCGTAGTGCGGGTCCGTGTCCGGGAAGAGCTTGCCTATGTCGCCCATCGCCGCCGCGCCAAGCAGCGCATCCATGATGGCGTGCACCAGCACGTCGGCGTCCGAGTGGCCCAGCAGGCCCCGCTCGTACGGTATGTCCACCCCGCCGAGGATGAGCTTGCGCCCCTCGACGAGCCTGTGTACATCGTAGCCCTGACCTATCCTCACATGAATTCACCCCTTGCGTCGATTATCGCGGACGCGGCGTATATGTCCGCGGGCGTCGTGAGCTTGAGGTTCTCCTCCGAGCCCTCGACGAGGAACACCTCGGCATCGAGCAGCATCACCGCGGCGCAGTCGTCCGTGAGCGAGATGCCGAGCCTCGCGGCCTCGCCCAGGGCCTGGCGGATGAGCTCCGAGCGGAACACCTGCGGCGTCTGCATGAGATAGAGCTCGTCGCGCTCCAGAGTGCGGAGCACCCTGCCGCCTCGCGCCTGACGGACCGTGTCCTTGACGTGTATGGCCGGGGCCGCCGCGCCGCGCTCCGCCGCCGCCGTCACCGCGCGCTCGATTATCTCCTCCGTCACCAGCGGGCGGGCGGCGTCGTGGATGGCTATCAGCCCTGCCTGCTCTGAGCACTCCTGCACGCCGGCCCAGGCGGAGGCGGTACGGTCCGCGCCGCCCTCGGTGACGCACTTGAGCTTTGCTATGCCGCGCTCCCTTGCGAGGGCGGCGATGGTGGGTATCTTCTCGCTCTGCGTGACGACGACTATCTCATCTATGCACTCGCTCCTGTCCAGCGCGGCGAGCGTGCGCTCTATGACCGTGCAGCCGCCGAGCTGCAGCATCAGCTTGTCCGTGCCCATTCGCGTGCCGCTGCCCGCGGCGACGACGACGGCCGAACAAAACGGCCTCGCGGGCTGAGTTTGCTTTTTCCTGAACATATGTACCTCGTTTAGACATGGTTATGGGGCGGACTGCGCCGCCCCATCCGGATTTATCAGCAGATGAGCGCGCTGTTCAGGCGCTCTTCCACTTCCTCGTAGCTGGCGCTCTCTGAGAGGACTATCTCGGAGATGAGGATCTGTTTTGCCGAGTGCAGCATCTTGCGCTCACCCGTGGACAGGCCCCGCTCCTTATCCCTCTTCATAAGCCCCTTTACGACTGCGGCCACCTCGAGAAGGTTCCCGCTTTTTATCTTGAGCATGTTTTCCCGGTAACGCTTGTTCCAGTTCTGGGTCATCTCGATCTCCAGGCCCGGGATCGAGCCGAGGATCTTCTCGGCCTCGTCGGCGCCGACTATGGGCCGGACGCCTATCGCCGCGCTCGTATCGACCGGTATCATGACGAGCATGTCTCCGACCGGCAGCTTCAGGACATAATAGTCCCGCTCCTTGCCGTTGATTTTTCTTGTTACAACGCTGTCGATCACGCCCGCGCCGTGCATGGGGTGCGCAATCCTGTCGCCCACGCGGAATGTCATTTTAGCCTCCCTTTCCCAGATGGCCCATATCTTACTATCTATATGTAATTATACTCGTTGAGTCACATTTTAGCAAGGAAAATACGCGCATTCGGGACAAAATAGAGAAAAAAACGCCCGCCGCGGCTGCGGCGGGCGCGGGTTTTACATTTTTCGGCTTATTCCTCGTCGCTGGGGACATCCTCGGGGATGTTGCCGGTGGCCTCGCCGGTCTCGGAGACCTCGTAGACCAGGGCGTCCTCCTCGGGAGCGGCAGGAGCCTCGGGCTCAGCAGCGCGGCGCGGAGCCGGTTCCGGCTCGCTCAGCGCGCGGATGGAGAGGGAGATCTTCTGCTTCTCGGTGTCGATGGCAGTGATCTTGACGTCGACCACGTCGCCCACGCTCAGGACCTCGTCGGGCTTGCCGATGCGGCGGTTGGCGATCTGGCTGATGTGGATGAGTCCGTCCACGCCCGGCATGACCTCGGCAAACGCGCCGAAGGGCATGAGCTTGACCACCTTGACCTGGGCGATGTCGCCGACCTTGTAGGTGTTGACGAACTTGGTCCAGGGGTTGTCCTCAGCCTTCTTGTAGCCGAGGGAAATGCGCTTTGCCTCCTTGTCGAAGCCGATGACATAGACGTCGAGCTCGTCGCCGACGGAGACGACCTCGGCCGGGTTCCTGATGCGGCTCCAGGAGAGCTCGGAAACATGGACCATGCCGTCGATGCCGCCGATGTCCACGAAGGCGCCGTAGCTGGTGAGGCTCTTCACAACGCCGTGGTAGACCTTGCCGACCTCGATCTCGTTCCAGACGGCCTCGGCCTTCTCGCGGCGCTCGCGCTGCAGCACGGCGCGGATGGAGCCGACCACGCGCCTGCGGCCGCGGTTGACCTCGGTGATCTTGAGGCGGACCTTCTGCTTGACCAGCTGGGTCATCGGGGTGTCCTTCGGCAGGCCGGACTGGGAGGCGGGGACGAACACGCGGATGCCCTTTACGGACACGACCACGCCGCCCTTGTTCTCCTCGGTGACGGTGCCCTCGACAACGGTGCCGGCTTCCTGCGCGGCCTCGATGTCAGCCCAGTTCTTGACGGCGTCCATGCGCTTCTTGGAGAGCTGCGCCGTGCCCTCGACATCGTTCACGCGGACGACTATGGCCTCGACCGTGTCGCCGACATGCACGGCGTCCTCAAGCTTGACCTCGCCGTCTTCGGTGAACTCGGTGGTGGGGATGAATGCGGAGTATTTCGTGCCGAGGTCTATGCTGACCTCGGTCGGGGTGATAGCAACAACAACGCCGCTGACCTTGTCCCCGTTATATATGGTTTTCAGAGAATCCTCCAGCATCTCATCGAAGCTCTTTTCGGCGGGTGCCGCTTCCGCCTCAACGGCGGGTGCCGCCTCTTCGGCAGGCTGTTCAACCGCCTGCACCGGCGCCTCTTCGACAGGGGCCGCCTCAGGGTTCTCTTGAATCATGATCTCGTCGCTCATCTTATCCAGTACCTCCTTGATTATCCACGACGGCGCGGATGCGCCGGCAGTCATGCCTATCTCCCCGACGCCGCGAAGGGCGCCGATGTCGAGCTGCGCGGAATTTTCCACGAATTGCGTGTTGGCGCACCTCTCCGCACACAGCTCGGCCAAATGCAGGCTATTGGCGCTATTTTTCCCGCCAATGACTACCATCGCTCCACATGCGGAGGCCAGTTTTACCGCCTCCTCCTGCCTAATGGACGTAGCAAAGCATATTGTATCAAAGATTTCCGCTTTTGTACACCATTTTTTTATTAATTTTTCACACTCGCGCAGATTATTTTCTGTCTGCGTGGTCTGAACAACAACTGTGATAGGTTCTGTACGTTTATCGACATTATTTTCTAGCCAGTTCGCGAGTTCTGCGGCGTTTCCGACCACTACGGGCTCTGTGCAACGGCCGCAGATGGCCTGGACCTCCGGGTGACCGGCCGTGCCGATAACTATTACCTGCCTGCCGTTGGCTGAAGCCTCCGCCACGAGGCGGTGTATCCTCGAGACGTTCGGGCAGGTGGCGTCCGTTATCTCGGCCCCTGCGGCGCGCAGGGCGTCCTCCACGGCCTGGGAAACGCCGTGGGAGCGTATCATGACCCGGTCGCCCGGCCGGACCTCGGAGGGGTCGGAGATTACCTCCAGCCCGCGGCGGGCGAGGTCTGAGACGACGTCCTCGTTGTGGATGAGGGGCCCCAGGCTCTTGCAGGGCCCGGACTTGAGCAGCTCCTCGGCCATCTTGACCGAGCGCGACACGCCGAAGCAGAAGCCGGCGCTCTTTGCCAGTATCACTCTGCTCATCCGTTGGTCCCGTCCCTCAGCTCGTATATGCGTTCTATGATACCGTCGGCCAGCTTTTCGTACTCCTCGTGCGTCTTGCCCTCGACGGTGTAGGGCTTGCCGATGCGCAGCTCCACCCTGCCGAAGATCTTCTTTCCGCGCGGGATGTATACGGGCACGATGGGCACCTTCATCTTGGACGCTATCCTGACGGCGCCGGTCTTGGCCTCAACCTCGTTGTCGTGCTCGACGCGGGTGCCCTCGGGGAACATGAACACCTTCTCACCGTGCTTGAGATAGCGCATCATGTTGCGGATGGCGTCGATATCGGCCTTGCCGCGGTCGACGAAACAGATGCCGCACTTCTTGAGCACCGGCCCGACGATGGGCACGCGCTCCAGCTCCAGCTTGGCCATGAAGTGCATGTAATTCTCCTTGCCGAAGGCAAGGGCCACAAGCAGCGGGTCGATGTAGTTGGAGTGGTTCGCACAGATGACCGCCGGACCGTCGGGGATGTTCTCCCGGCCGCGGCAGCGCATGGGGTAAAAGGCCTTAACCCAGGGCTTCAGAAAGTCAAAGAGCTTTCCGAAACTGCGTCTCTCCCGCTCCAGATCCTGTTCAGGCACGTTCCTAACCTCCTATACGCCCGGCAATGAGGGCGCAGATCTTTTCAATGCTCTGCTCGAGCGTCAGCTCGCTTGTATCGACCTCTACCGCATCCGGCGCCCGCCTCAGCGGCGCGGCGGCGCGGGTGGAGTCGTTTTCGTCCCGCTTTATTATATCACGCAGCACCTGCTCGTAGCTGTCCGGCGCGCCTTTTTCGTGCAGCTCGAGATATCTCCGCTCAGCGCGGCGCTCGGGACTGGCGGTGAGGAAGATCTTCAGCGCCGCGTCCGGCAGGACGACGGTGCCTATGTCGCGCCCGTCCATTATTACGCTGTGCTGCTCGGCCATCTTGCGCTGCATGTCCAGCAGATACGCCCTGACCTCCGGCATGGCGGAGACCTCCGAGGCGCGCATGGATATCTCCGGCGTCCTGATGAGGCCCGATACGTCCTCGCCGTTGAGGTACATGTGCTGCGCGCCGTCCTCGCCGTAGCCGAAGCGGATATCCAGCTCCGGCAGCAGCCTGAGCACGTCCTGCTCGGCGCCCAGCGGCAGTCCCGCCCTTGCGGCGGCGAGGCCCACGGTGCGGTATATCGCGCCGGTGTCCACATAGATGAAGCCGAAGCGCGCGGCGGCGGCCCTTGCAATGGTGCTCTTGCCCGCGCCCGAGGGACCGTCTATGGCAACGGAAAAGTGCTTATCCATCCTCACACCCCTGATGCAGAGAATTTGCGGCGACGAACGCCGTAGACCAGGCTATTTGCAGATTATATCCGCCCGTGTAGGCGTCCAGGTCCAGCACCTCGCCCGCAAAGTGCAGGCCGGGCACGAGCTTGGACTCCATAGTCCGGGGATTCACCTCAGTTGTGGCCACGCCGCCGGAGGTCACGATGGCCTCCGCTATCGGTCTCGGCCCGGATATCGCAACGGGGAAATGCTTCAAGAGCGCCGCGAGCGCGGCCCGCTGCTGCTTTGTCACTGAGTTCGTCCGCGTGTCGCCCGGGATGCCCGAGAGCTCGACCAGGACGGGTATCATCATACGCCCGGCCAGGTCGCCGAGGGAGTTGCGGAACTCGCGGTTGTTGTACTTTTCAAAGTCCCTGAGCAGCCGCGCGTCGAGCTTCTTGTCGTCTAGGCCCGGCTTGAGGTCTATGGACAGGCGGTATTTGCACTCGCCGAACCTGCGCATGTGCGCCGAGGCGGAGAGCACCAGCGGGCCGGACACTCCGAAGTGTGTGAACAGCATCTCGCCCAGCGCCTTGTAGATGAGCTTGTCGTCCTCGTAGGCGTAGAGCTCCACGTTGCGCAGAGAGAAGCCCTGCATCTCGCGGCACCACTTGTCCGGGGACTCCAGCGGCACGAGCGAGGGCCGGCAGGTGCGGATGGTGTGGCCCAGCTCCTGAGCCATGCGGTAGCCGTCGCCGGTGGAGCCGGTGCCGGGGTACGAGAGCCCGCCTGTGCAGATGACGGCGTTGGCGCACTCGATCTCGCCGCGCTCTGTTGCAACGGCGCAGACGGCGCCGCTCTCGTCGGTCAGGATGTGCCTTGCGCGCTCCCTGAGCACTCTGACGCCGTTTTTGCGCGCAAGTTCCGCCAGGGCGTCCGCTATGTCGTCGGCCTTGTCGGATTCCGGGAACACGCGGTTCCCGCGTTCGGTCTTCAGGGCAACACCAAGGCCCTCGAACAGCGCCTTCGTGTCCGAGGTCCCAAACCTATGTATGGCGCTCTGCAAGAAGCGCCCGTCGCCGGGGATGGCGGAGATGAACTCGCGCGCGTCACAGTCGTTGGTGACGTTGCAGCGGCCCTTGCCGGTGATCCGCAGCTTGCGGCCCAGCATCCTGTTCGGTTCCAGCAGCACGACGCTCAGCCCGCGCCCGGCCGCAAGACCGGCGCAGAGCGCCCCCGAAGCGCCGCCGCCTATTATAACTGCGTCAGCTTTCAATTTTCTCGAACACCTTATACTCGCTCCACACGTTCTCAAGGTCCTTGAACGTGTCCGACAGCCTGTCGCGCGAGCGCGCGCCGACGGCTATGACTATGGCATTGACCAGACTCAGCGGCGCGACGAGGGAGTCCACGAACGAGACCATCTCGCTCTTTGCAAAGAGGCAGACGTCCGCCACACCGTAGAGCGGAGAGCTCTCGCTGTCCGTCAGCGCCAGCGCCGAGGCGCCGCGATCCTTCGCAAAGCGCATGACCTTCAGCGAGCGCGAGGAATATCTCGGGAAGGTGAAGCCGATGAAGAGGTCGCCCTCCCCTATCCTTATGAGCTGCTCATAGGCCTCCGCCGCGGAGTTGTCGCGCACCAGATGCACCCCGTCGCGGAGCATGTTGAGATAGAACTCCAGAAAGCTCGAGAGGCTCTGCGACGTGCGGGAGGCGAAGATGTAGATGTTCTTCGCGGACATTATCATGTCTATCGCGCGGTCAAAGCTGCCCTGGTCTATCTCCTCGAGCGTGGCCTGGAGCTTGTCTATGTCGTCGCTGAGGACGGATTTGAGGATGTTGCGGTCGTCGATGAGGTCCTTTGCTGCCTCTATGCGCTGCACGGAGGTCAGGCGGCTGCGTATCATCTCCTGGAGCGCCTTGCGCATGCCGGGATAGCCGTCGTACCCCAGCTCCGCCGCAAAGCGGACGACCGTGGACTCACTCACGCCCACCGTCTTGCCAAGTTTGCCCGCCGTCATGAACGCGGCCTTGTCGTAGTTTTCGAGAATGTACTTTGCAATGAGCCTCTGGCCCTTGGAAAAGCCAGAGTTGTCCCGCGAGATCAGCGCGAGAATGTCTTTATCCATCCATGTTGCCCCCAGTTGACATATACCGCATAAACCGGCGCGGGCGGGGCCAATTACCAGCATATGTAATATAGCCCGCCACACTCCGGTGTAATCTGCATTTTAGCATTATTCTACACAGATTTGCGCCGAATTACAAGTACATTTGCATGAACAAATTCTAAAACTTGCAAAATTTAAATCACTCGAGACCGCGGATATAGCTCGTCTCCTCCGGCGTGAGGCGGCGCCAGCGGCCGGTCTGGAGCGTACCGAGGCGCAGCTCGCCCTCGGCCACGCGCACGAGGCGGCGCACCTCGAGCCCCGCGGCGGCGCACATGCGGCGCACCTGCCGGTTCCGGCCCTCGTGGATGGTCACGTCGAGGATGTATCTCCCCTGCTCCGTCTCCTCCACAAAGCGCACCTGCGCCGGGCGGATGGGCTCGCCCTCCACATCGCGCTGGGCCTCCAGCGCGCGCACGGCTTCCTCAGGCTCCGAACCGCTGACCGTGACGCGATAGGTCTTGCCGACCTCGTGCGAGGGGTGCATCAGCGCGTTCGCGGCCTCGCCGTCGTCCGTCATGATGAGCAGGCCCTCGCTGTTGAGGTCCAGTCTGCCCACGGGATAGAGCCTGCGGCCCACGCCCTTCACCAGCTCGGCCACGGTCTTGCGGCCCTTCTCGTCCGAGAGCGTGGTGACGTAGCCGCGGGGTTTGTTCAGCATTATGTAAACCCGCGTCTCGGGCTGGCGCAGGCGTTTGCCGTCCACGGTCACGGTGTCCGTGTCCGGGTCGGCGCTCATGCCGAGGGCGGCGGTCTCGCCGTTCACCTTGACGCGGCCGGCCTTTATCATTTCTTCGGCGGCGCGGCGCGAGGCGAGCCCCGCGCCGGATATGAGTTTCTGGAGGCGTTCTTTCATCTTTGCACGTTCCCTATTCAAGATAAAACGGCGCGCTCAGCCCCGTGAGGACCCAGAAGCGCAGAAAGCGCTCCCCGGGCGTGAGTTTCAGCTCGCGGTCCACTTCCACGTCCTCGGAGTAGACTATGCGCACGGAGGCTATCTCCTGCCCGTCCGAGCAGGCCACGGCCCGGCCCGCGCGCTCGCCCTCGGATATCGGGGCAAAGGCAAAGGCGGGCAGCTCGAGCTCCATGTCGTAGCTCTCGCCGTTTTGGATGAGCGCATAGGCCGCGCCCTCCGTCTCCGCCGGGGCCGTCATCTCAGCGCCGGAGATGAGCGGCACCTCGTAGCTCAAGCCCGCGGGGATGACCTCGGCAAAGCTGTAATTGGCGAAGGCCCAGTCGTAGAGCGCCTTGTGGTCGTCCCAGTCGTCGGGGTCGTTGAGCGTGACGCAGACATAGCGCGCGCCGTCGCGCTCGGCGCAGGTCACGAGCGTGCGCCCGGCGGCCATGGTGTAGCCGGTCTTGAGGCCGAGGCAGCCGTCGTACTCGCGCAGCAGGCGGTTGTGGTTCACCAGCGTCTGCTCACCGACGGTGTGGGACACGGTGCCCGCTATGCGGGCGAAGTCCTCGTTCCCCATGCAGTAGGCGGCGAGTTTGGCCATGTCGCGCGCTGTGGAGTAGTGCCCCTCCTCGTCGAGGCCGTGGGCGTTTTTGAAGCTGGACTCGGTCATGCCGAGTTCGGCGGCCTTGGCGTTCATCAGCTCCGCAAACTCCTCCATGCTGTCCGCAACATGCAGCGCCAGCGCCGAGGCGGCGTCGTTGCCGGAGACCAGCAGCAGGCCGTAGAGCAGGTCCTCCACCGTGTAGCTCTCCCCCGCCTTGAGGTACATCGAGGAGCCCTCGATGCCCGCGCTGCGGCTGTCGACCTCCACAAGGTCGTCGAGCTCGCAGTGCTCGAGCACGACGATGGCGGTCATTATCTTCGTCGTGCTGGCGATGAGCATGTGCTCGTCGGCATTCTTCTCATACAGCACCCGGCCGGAGTCGGCGTGCATGAGTATCGCGGCCTTGGCGGAGACGGCAAGCTCCGCCTGGGCCGGTATTTTTACAGCGAAAATGAGCGCGAGGCTCAGGAGTATACCCGTGAATTTTCTCAATAATAGCACCACCCGTCAAGTTTTGGGCGGTGCTTATTATTGACTGTACAGGCTTAAATTATCCCTCCTGGGCGGCGTCCGCCTTTTTGTCGCGGAGCTGCTCGGCCTTGTCCATGAGCTGGGGGATGAGGTCGACTATCCTGTCGAGGGTGTTCGACGCGGGCGGCTGGATGTTCAGCATGTTCACGATGCCGTTGCGGATGACGAGGAAGCCGATGGGCTCTATCCTCACCGCCGCCGCGCTGCCGCCGGCGAAACCGTCGCGCTGCTTCACGAGGTCACCGCCGCCGCCGCCAAAGCCGAAGCTCACGCGCGAGACAGGCACGAGCGTCACGCCGTCCGGCGTCGTTACCGGCTCGCCGACTATGGTGTTGACGTCCACCATTTCTTTGATTTTAGCCATGCTGGTTTGCAGGAACTGCGCCATCGGAGTCTGTGCCTGATCCATTGTTTTCCTTCCTTTCTTCCTCTGCTTTGACTGCGGCGTTTTGCTTTGCCGCTCTCATTTTGATCTTCAGGAAGCCCCAGCCCGCGGCGAAAACCACCGCGAGTATGCGTCCGAGGCTTATCGTCATCGTCAGCTCCGCGTCCGCCCTCGGCTCCGTGGAGTCGAAGTCCAGCGCGGTCTTGATGTCGTACTGCCGGACCTTGAAGGCCCTGCCCTTCATGCCCTCGATGAGGCCGAGGCCCGCGTTCACGGCGCCGTATATCATCGTGGCGTCAAAGGGGTCCTCCGCCGCGACGACGAGGTGGAGCATGAAGCGGTTGACGGTTATCTTGCGCTTGAACCTCGCCAGGGCGTCCAGGCCGAGCTTCAAAAGCTGCAAGAGCACGTCAGGCGAGGGTTTTGGGCGCTTTTTGGGCTCTTTTTCGGGCTTTTCCTTCTTGGGCTTCTTGGGTTTTTTCTCTTTTTTCGGTTTCTTTTCCTTTTTCGGCTTCTCCTTCCGCGGGAAGAGCTTTATGTTAAAGCACAGCACCCGCGCGGCGACGCTGGCCTCGCCGTCCACATACCTCGCCGAGAACCCGAAGGGCACGACGAGCAGCAGCACCAGCAGCGCGACGATTATAAGGAGGACGATCAAAGGGCATCACCCCCGATTTCCTGATTCTCAAGGTCCATCTCCATCTGCTCGCCCCGGCCGCGGAGAGCGTTTATCGCGCCCTGCAGCTTCTCGAGGCCGTCCGTGGACGACATATCCGGCAGCGGCGGCAGTTCCTCGAGCTCCGAGACGCCCATGACGCGGAGGAACGCCTCCGTAGTCCGGTACAGCGTCGGCCGCCCCGGGGCCTCAAGCCTGCCCGCGGCCTCGATGAGGCCTTTCTCCACGAGTGACGAGACGGTGTAGGAGCTGTCCACTCCCCTGACCTCGTCCACGTACGCCCTCGTCACAGGCTGGAAGTAGGCGATGACCGCCAGCGTCTCCAGCGCGGGAGGCGAGAGCTTGGGCGGGGCGCGGTGCTCTATCACCCTCGCGATGGTCTTTGCGTACTGCGGAGCCGAGCACATTTGCAGGGACTTGTCCAGCCGCACGAGCCGGATGCCCCTCCCCTCGTGCTCATACTCCTCAGCGAGCCCGGCGGCGCAGGAGAACACGTCCTCCTCCGGCACGCCCAGCACCAGCGATATCCTCGCCGCCGGCACCGGCTCGCCCGACGCAAAGATTATAGCCTCGAGCGCAGATTTCAATTCCCTTTCGTCCATAGTCATTCCTCAATGGCTTCTATGATGCTCTCCGTGTCGCCGCCGGCGAAGGTGAGCAGCTGCTCGCCCTCCTCCTCGGAGATGAGCACGCTGCCCATGGAGCAGAGCTCCAGTACGGAGAGAAAGGTCGCGACGACCTCGGAGCGGCTGTGCCCCGCCTCGTAGAGCGCGCGGAGCGTGGTCGGTCCCTCGGAGAGGATGCGGATTATCTCGCGGCTCTTGTCCCGGACGCCGTAGACTATGCGCTTAGGCGCCAGGGCGCGCAGCTCCGGCGGACCGGGCAGCTTGGCGTCCGAGCGCGAGAAGACGGTGTACAGCGCGCGCAGCAGGTCCGCGCCCTCGTGGCGGTAGTCATATACCTTTGCTGCCGGTGCAACGGGCTCCTGCGGCCGCGTCCAGAGCAGCATGCCCTGTGCGGAGAGCTCTGAGAGCGCGGGGAGCACGGTCTTGACCGCCTCGTGCGCGTCCTTGGCCTTGAGCTGTTCGAGCGAGCTCATGAGCTGCTCGAGCTCCGTGACCTCCTCCTCGGCGGCAAGGAGGGTCCTGGTCTTGATATACAGCAGATACGCCGCCATCTGCACGAACTCGCTGGCGACCTCCAGGTCCATGCGCTGCATCTCGTCGAGATACGCGAGGTACTGGTCCAGGATGTCCGAAATGCTGATGTCTCTTATCTCTATCTTGTTCTTCGAGAGCAGCATCAGTATGAGGCTGAGCGGGCCCTCGAAGTCCTGAACGTCGTCCCGGCTCTTTACAACGCCCTCCAGGTGGAAGGTCGGGTTCTCCATCCCACTCACCCCCGTCAGACGAACAGCTTGGCGAGGCCGAAGCCCCAGTTCGCGGCGAAGAAGAGCTTATCCATGACCCAGTAAGCCGCGCGGCTGAGCGGGTCCAGGCTCGTCCGGCTCAGCAGCAGCACGAGGACGAGGAGGATTATCATCCCGTAGCGCTCATAGTACATGAGCTTGGTGTACGACCGGTCCGAGATGCAGGAGAAGAGCACCTTTGAGCCGTCCAGCGGCGGGATGGGGATGATATTGAAGATGGCCAGCGCGATGCTGAGATATGCCGTGATATACAGCATCTCCAGCAGCCAGTTCAGCGAGCGGCCGGGCCGGTGGAGCAGAGCGAACAAAAATCCGTACAGGAAGAGGAACACGAGGGCTATCAGCAGGTTCGCAATCGGCCCCGCCGCGGCGGTTATGGCCATGCCCTTTTTCGGGTTCTTGAACTTCCACATGTTCACCGGCACGGGCTTTGCCCAGCCGAACTTGAAGACTATCATCATGAGCAGGCCCATGATGTCGATGTGCCGGAGCGGGTTGAGCGTAAGGCGTCCCGCGCGCTTGGCGGTGTCGTCGCCGAGGCGGTAGGCCACATAGCCGTGAGCGAGCTCATGCAGTGTTATACAAATAAGCGCGGGCACCACGGAGAGCAGCAGGTTCGTCAGCACGCTCCAGTCCAGTCCGCGCCAGATACTTTGAAGAATATGCATAGGTTACCTCACCTTCGACAATTATACCAATCCCGCCGCCGAATTACAAGAGCGGGATGGACGTTTCGTCCACCCCGCCCGTTTCAGAGCTGTTCCATTATTCTTCCCAGCAACTCCGGGCGGCCGTCGCCCTTTTCGGCAGAGAAGGGTATGAGCGGCGTCTCCTCCGGAAGCTCCAGCGCCGAGCGGATTATGGCGAGATTTTCGCCCACCGCGGTCTTTGAGAGCTTGTCGGTCTTGTTGGCCACCACGACGAATGGGCGGCCGGAGTTTTTGAACCAGCCGGACATGGTCACGTCGTCCGCCGTGGGCTTGTGCCGGGCGTCCACGATGTGTACACCGAGGCTTATCTGCTCCGGCTCGGCGAAAAAGCTCTCCATGAGCTTTCCCCAGCGGTCGCGCTCAGCCTTGGCCACGGCGGCGTAGCCGTAGCCCGGGAGGTCCACGAACCAGCAGCGCCCGTCTATCTTGAAGTAGTTGACGTGTATGGTCTTGCCCGGCTGGGAGCCGACGCGCGCGAAATTCTTGCGGTTGAGCAGCCGGTTGATGACCGACGACTTGCCGACGTTGGACTTGCCCGCGAACACTATGCGCGGCAGACTGTCCCGGATGAAGCCCTCGCTCGAGGCGGCGGATTTGACGAACTCCGCCTTGTTGAGGTTGATATCCGCCATGTCACTGCCCTATCCTTGCCCCGGCCTCGGTCATGGCGCCGGGCGGCGGGGTCTGTGCGGTCTGCTCGCTCTCAGGCTCGGCGGTCTCGGGCTCGGCCACCGCGCGGCGGTTGAGCGCGATATCGAGTATCGCGTCCACGTGGTCGGCGGTGATGAACTTGAGCCGCTCGCGGACGCTCTGGTCTATCTCCTCGAGGTCCGGCTCGTTGTCGGCGGGGATTATCACGGTGGAGACGCCGGCGCGCAGGGCGGCCATGGTCTTTTCCTTCAGCCCGCCTATGGGCAGGATGCGGCCGCGGAGCGTTATCTCGCCCGTCATGGCGAGGTCGCGCCTCACGGGTATGCCCGTCAGCGCCGAGATGACGCCGATGCAGATGGTTATGCCCGCGCTCGGGCCGTCCTTGGGGACCGCGCCCTCCGGAAAGTGGATGTGGATGTCCTTCTTCTGGTTGAAGTGCGGGTCGATGCCCAGCTTATCCGCGCGGGAGCGGATATAGGTGATGGCCGCCTTGCAGCTCTCCTGCATGACGGAGCCGAGGTTGCCCGTGAGCTCCAGCTTGCCTGTGCCGTCCACGACGCCGACTTCGACGTCCAGCACCTCGCCGCCGACTGAGGTCCAGGCGAGGCCGCGCACGAGACCGACCTCGTCGCGCGGGTAGACCGCGTCCGGCTTATACTTCGGCGGGCCGAGCAGGGGCTCGAGCTGTCCGGCGCGGACGGTGAGGGACTTATACTCCCCCTTGGCTATGCCCGCGGCGCACTTGCGGCAGATGGCGGCCAGCTCACGCTCGAGGATGCGCACGCCCGACTCGCGGGTGTAGAGCGAGATTATCTCGCGTATCGCGTCGTCGCTGAGCTTGAGCGTCACGCCGTTGAGGCCGTGCTTCTTGCGCTGCTTGGGCAGGAGGTGGCGCTTGGCGATCTGGAGTTTTTCCTCGTCCGTATAGCTCGAGAGGGTGATGACCTCCATGCGGTCGAGCAGCGGACGGGGTATGGTGTCCGTGGTGTTCGCCGTGGTGATGAACAGCACGTCGGAGAGGTCGATGGGCACCTCGAGATAGTTGTCGCGGAAGCGGCAGTTCTGCTCCGAGTCCAGCGCCTCGAGCAGCGCGGACGAGGGATCGCCCCGGTAGTCGGAGCCGAGCTTGTCGATCTCGTCGAGCACCATGACAGGGTTCATGCTCCCGGCCTGGATGAGGCCGGTCACGAGGCGGCCGGGCATGGCGCCGATATAGGTCTTGCGGTGGCCGCGGATCTCAGCCTCGTCGTGCACGCCGCCGAGGGCGACGCGCGAGAGCTTGCGGTTCATGGCGCGGGCTATGCTCATGGCGATGCTGGTCTTGCCTGTGCCCGGAGGGCCGACGAGGCAGAGCACCCCGCCCTTCACGTCCGGGGCCAGCTTGCGCACGGCCAGGAACTCGATTATGCGCTCCTTGACCTTCTCGAGGCCGAAGTGGTCCTCGTCGAGCATCTTCTGCGCCTTGGCGACGTCCAGCGTCTCCTTGGTGCGGGTGTTCCAGGGTATCTCAAGGCAGGTGTCGAGATAGCCGCGGATGACGCTGGCCTCGGCGGAGCCGAAGCTCTGGCGCGAGAGGCGGGTGACCTCCTTGAGGAGCTTTTCCTCCGTCTCCTTCTCGAGGCCGAGGGCCTTTATCTTCTCGCGGTAGTCGTCGAGCTCCTGCGGCATGTCGTCCTCGCCAAGCTCGGACTGGATGACCTTCATCTGCTCGCGCAGGTAGTACTCGCGCTGGTTGCGGTTCATCTGCTCCTGCGTGCTCTCGTTGAGGTCGCGCTCGATACTCAGCAGCGTCAGCTCGCGCGTGAGCATGCGGCAGAGCGAGGCGAGGCGGCGGGAGGGGCGCAGCTCCTCCAGGAGCTTCTGCTTCTCCTCCGGCTTGAGGTAGATGTTCTGCGCTATGAAGTCCGCCACATAGGCCGCGTCCGTGCTGGCCATGATGTTGATTACGGACTCGGGCGCGATGTTGCCCGAGATCTGAGCGTACTCGCTGAAGAGCGCCGTGCAGCGGCGGCAGAGGGCCTCGGTCTTGGCCGTGGGCTTCTCCGGCGCGTCGGGCATGGGCTCGATCTCGGCGAAGAGGCTCGGCGTATCCATGGTGACGGCGTCGATGCGCCCGCGCGCGAGGCCCTCCACCATGACGCGCACGGTCTTGGAGCCGGGCTGGCGGAGCATCTGGCGCACGCGGCAGACGGTGCCGACCTTGTAGATGTCGTCCACGAAGGGGACGTCCTTGGATATCTCCTTCTGAGCGGCCAGGAAGAGTATCTGGTCCGCGTTCATTGCAAAGTTGAGCGCCGCCGCGGACATGGGGCGCTCCACGTCGAAGTTCAGGAGCATCCCGGGAAATACGGAAAGCCCCCGCAGCGGCAGCACGGGCATGCTGCGCCGCGACGTGAATTCAAAGTTATTACTGCTCATGGAAACACTCCTTTCCGGGAGCTATGGATAAATGCTCGCGAGGGGACGAAGTTTCCTCCGTCCCCCCTGTTGTCGTGTGTGGTTTACGAAACGCTCTCACCCGAGGGCTGGCTGTGTATGACCAGCGGCTCGGTGGAGTTGCGCACACAGTCCGCCGTGACCACGACCTTGGTTATCGTCGGGTCCGAGGGAACGGTGTACATGATGTCCGTCATGATCTTCTCCATGACGCTGCGCAGTCCGCGCGCGCCGATCTTCATCTCGATGGCCTTGTCGGCGATGGCGCCAAGGGCCTCGTCCTCAAAGACCAGCTCCACGTCGTCGTAGCTCATGAGCGCCTGATACTGCTTGGTCATGGCGTTCTTGGGCTCCGTGAGGATGCGGACCAGGTCGTCACGCTTGAGCGAGTTGAGCGAGGTCAGCACCGGCAGGCGGCCGATGAGCTCCGGGATGATGCCGAACTTGAGAAGGTCGTGCGACTGGACCTGGCTCATGAGCTCGCCCACGTCGCGCTCCTTGGCGGACTTGATATCCGCGCCGAAGCCGAGGCTCTTGCGGTCCGTGCGCTTTTCGATGATCTTGTCGAGGCCGTCGAAGGCGCCGCCGCAGATGAAGAGAATGTTCGTGGTGTCGACGTGGATGAACTCCTGATGCGGGTGCTTGCGCCCGCCCTGGGGCGGCACGCTGGCCACCGTGCCCTCGAGCAGCTTGAGCAGCGCCTGCTGCACGCCCTCGCCCGAAACGTCACGGGTTATCGAGGTGTTCTCGCTCTTGCGGGCTATCTTGTCTATCTCGTCGACGTAGATGATGCCGTGCTCTGCGCGCTCCACGTCGAAGTCGGCGGCCTGCAGCAGCTTGAGGAGGATGTTCTCCACGTCCTCGCCCACGTAGCCGGCCTCGGTCAGCGTGGTGGCGTCCGCTATGGCGAACGGCACGTTCAGCATCCTGGCCAGGGTCTGGGCGAAGAGGGTCTTGCCGCTGCCCGTGGGGCCTATGAGCAGGATGTTGCTCTTTTGCAGCTCAACGTCGGACTTGCCGGCGTGGAGAATGCGCTTGTAGTGGTTGTATACGGCCACGGAGAGGACCTTTTTGGCCTCCTCCTGCCCTATAACGTATTCGTCGAGGTTCGCTTTTATCTCTGCGGGCTTCGGCAGCCGCTCCTGGAGAAGCTCCGGCATGGGCTGGGACTTGCCGGCGTTGTTCTCTTTGGGGACGTAGTCCTCGTCAACTATGCTCATGCACAGCTTGACGCACTCGTCGCAGATATATGCGCCGTTGCCGGCGATCAGCCGTTCCACGAGAGACTGCGGCTTGCCGCAGAAGGAGCAGCGAATCGACTTCCTTTCGTCTGTCTTTGCCATTTTGCACCTCACCGATGGAGGTCCGCGCCTCCCAGATTACCGCTTGTAGATGACCTTGTCGATAAGGCCGTACTGCAGGGCCTCCTCGGCGGGCATGAAGTTGTCGCGCTCGGTGTCGATGGCGACCTGCTCTATACTCTTGCCGGTGCACTCGGAGAGGATGCGGTTGAGCTTCTCGCGGGTGCGGAGCATCCACTCAGCCTGGATCTTGATGTCCGAGGCCTGGCCCTTGGCTCCGCCGGAGGGCTGGTGGATCATTATCTCAGCGTTGGGCAGCGCGAGGCGCTTGCCCTTGGTGCCGGCGGCCAGCAGCAGCGCGCCCATGGACGCAGCCATGCCCACGCAGATGGTGGACACGTCGCACTTGATATACTGCATCGTGTCGTATATCGCCATGCCGTCCGTCACGGAGCCGCCGGGGCTGTTTATATAAAACTGGATGTCCTTGTCGGGGTCCTGAGCCTCGAGGTAAAGCAGCTGCGCCACTACGAGGCTGGCGGTGGTCGCGTTGACCTCCTCGCCAAGCATGACGATGCGGTCGTTCAGCAGCCTTGAAAAGATGTCGTAAGAGCGCTCGCCGCGCGAGGTCTGCTCCACTACATAAGGTACCAAACTCATTTTAAACTCTCCTTTCGCGTGTTTCCTGGTTTCCAAGAGAGCATAACCGCAATGGCGTGCGGTTAGTCCTTATTTTCTTCAGCGGGGGCCTCAGCCGGAGCCTCGGCGGCCTCCTCGGCCTTGGGCTCGGTCTTGACGGCGCTCTCGTAGATGAGGTCGGCGGCCTTGCGGCGCTCGATGTCCTGCATCATGAGGTGCTCGTCGATCATCCCCTTGACCTTCTCGGCGTTCTCGCCGTAGTCCTCCTCGAGCTGCTTGTAGAACTTCTCCTTGTCCTCGTCGCTGGCGTGGAGGTCCTCGGCCTTGACGACGGCGTCAAGCAGCAGATCCGCCTGCACCTGGCGCTCCGCGCCGGGGCGCATCATGGCGGTGAAGCTCTCCTCAGTCATGCCGAGGCCCTTGATGAGGTCGGCGCGGCTGACGTTGCGGCCGATGCCCAGGCTGTCGGCATAATTGCGCAGGAACTCGTCGGTCTTCTCGGCGATCATGGACTCGGGGATGGTGACGCTCATGTTGTCGAGGGCCTTGTTCATGATCTCGGTCTTGAAATTGCGCTCGGCGTCGGCGGCACGGGCCTCGGTCAGGTTCTTGCGGATGTCGGCCTTGTACTCGTCGAGGGTGTCGAACTCGGAGACGTCCTTGGCGAACTCGTCATCGAGCTCGGGCAGCTGGGGCTCGCGGATGGCGTGGATCTTCACCTTGAAGGTGGCGTCCTTGCCGGCGAGATTCTCAGCGTACTGCTCCGGGAAGGTCACGTGGACCTCGCCGTCCTTCTCGGCCTCCATGCCGACGAGCTGATCCTCGAAGCCGGGGATGAACGCGCCGGAGCCGACCTCGAGGCTGTAATTCTCAGCCTTGCCGCCCTCGAAGGGGACGCCGTCCACAAAGCCCTCGAAGTCGAACACTATGGAGTCGCCCTTCTGCACGGGGCGGTCAACGTCCTCATAGCGGGCGTTGCGCTTGCGCTCGTCGGCGAGCTCCTTGTCGACGTCCTCGTCGGTGACCTCGGTCACGGAGTAGACGCCCTCGAGGCCCTTGTACTGGCCGAGGGTGACGACCGGGTAGAGCTCGGTGTGGAAGGTGATGGTGAGAGCCTTGGCGTCGTCGACGTTGTAGTCGGCGATGGAGGGCACGCCCACGGTGTCAAGCTTCTCCTGCTCGACGGCGTACTCAAACGCCTCGGGGGCGAGGATCTGGACGGCCTCATCGTGGAAGATGTCGCTGCCGTACATGCCCTCGATGACTACGCGCGGGGCCTTGCCCTTGCGGAAGCCCGCGACGTATATGCTGCCCTTGAGCTTCTTATACGCGCTGTTGACAGCCTTCTCAAAGCTCTCGGCGTCCACTTCGACCTGGAGCAGGGCGGTGTTGTTCTCTTTCTTTTCTACATTCTTGACGATCATGGGGTGAAACTCCTCCTACACATTTATCGCTGAAGTTTTTTTACTTTATAAAACACGGCTGAAGTATTATAGCAGATACTTGCGTCAAAAGCAACGGCTATATGGAAATATTGCGCACCAAAAGCGGCTTAAACATGAGCCAGTCCGCGGAAACCAGCCGGAAAGAGGTACCGTTCAGTTCCCCCTGGAAGGCCACGGGACAGCTCGGGCCGTGGATGTGGCCGTAATAGCACTCGCGCACGCCGTATTTTTCGAGCAGCGCGAGCAGTTCGGGGCACTCATAGGCGGCGTATTTCGGCGGGTAGTGCAGGAAGACGAGCTTCTCGCTCTCCCCCGCGCACTTGAGCGAGGTCTCGAGCCGGCCCAGCTCGCGGAGCATGATTTTTTTGTCGTGCTCGCCGCCGCGCTCTTCCTCGTAGAACCAGCCGCGCGTGCCGCACAGGGCGATGTCGCCGTACCAGCGGCAGTTGTTGTTGAGTATCTCGATGGTTTTTATGCCGTTTTCGGCGAAAAAGCGCTCAGCCTTCGCCGCGGTGGACCACCAGTAGTCGTGGTTGCCCTTGAGCACCACCTTGCGGCCCGGCAGGCTGTCTATGAAGAGGAAGTCCTCCCGCGCGGCCTCGATGGACATGCCCCAGCTCAGGTCGCCGCAGAGGACGGTCACGTCCTCAGGGCCGAGCGCGGCAAAGCCCTCGCGCAGCTTGTCAACGTAATTTATCCACCTGCCCCCGAACACGTCCATCGGCTTGTTGCCGCCTATGGACAGGTGCAGGTCGCCTATTGCGTAAAGTGCCAACAGAGCACCCCCGAATATTACCGCGCAAGCGGTAAATAATAAGCGTGGGAAATACCCACAGAAATTTTGCGGAGGTAAAGCCAAATGAACGAGACTCGTAAGCACACCGGCACGTCCGCCACCATCGGCTGCGACGCCGAGAACTGCGCCTACAACGAACAGGGCCGCACCTGCTCCGCCAGCCACATCAAGGTTGACGGCAAGCGCGCCCAGTGCACCGGCGAGACCAGCTGCACCACCTTCAAGCAGAAGGGCTGCTGCTGACCGTGCCGCGGGGCGGCAGTCCGCCGCCCCGCACGCTTACATATTTCGTTTTCTTCAGCTCAAAAAGTCCTCGACGACCTGCTTTTGCCGCTCCGGGGCGACGCAGCCGTCGAACCTGACCGCCCTGCCCGCGAGATTCGCCAGCGGGGCCGGGGCCTTTGTGCCCGTGACGCGCTCGAGGCGGCCGATGAGCTCCGTGCCCGGGGCGTCGGCCTGCTCGCCGAGGGCGCGCAGTACGCTGTCGCAGAACTTGTAGGGGCTCGCGGTGGAGACGACTATCGCGGGCGTCTCGTCGCCCGTGCGCGCGCGGTAGTCGCCCAGCACGCGGGAGGCGACGGCGGTGTGCGTGTCGATGAGGTAGCCGCACTCGCGCCAGACGCGCGCGATCTCCGCGGCCGTGCCCTCGTCGTCGCAATAGCCCGCCTCAAAGTCGCGCTCTATGGCCTCGCGCAGCTCGGCGCCGACGTCGTAGCGGCCCTCGACGCTCAGCTGCTTCATCCAGCCCGCAACGCGCTCCGCGTCCTTCGAGAGGAAGTAGAGCAGGCGCTCCAGGTTGCTTGAGACGAGAATGTCCATGGAGGGCGAGGTGGTGACGTGGAAGGGCCGGCGGCGGTCATAGACGCCGGTCTCGATGAAGTCCGTGAGGACGTTGTTGGCGTTGGAGGCGCAGACGAAGCGGCTGACGGGCAGGCCCATCTCCTTGGCCATCCAGCCGGCGAGGATGTTGCCGAAGTTTCCGGTCGGGACGCAGAACACCACGCGCTCGCCCAGCTTTATGCGCCCGAAGTTCACAAAGTCGCAGTAGGCGGAGAAATAGTAGGCTATCTGCGGCAGCAGCCTGCCCCAGTTTATCGAGTTGGCCGAGGACAGGAACCAGCCCTTGGCCGAGAGCTTTTCCGCAAGCTGCCTGTCGCCGAATATGCGCTTTACGCCGGTCTGGGCGTCGTCAAAGTTGCCCTCGACGGCGCAGACGCCGACATTCTCGCCCGTCTGCGTGACCATTTGCAGCCGCTGCACGTCGGAGACGCCGTCGCGCGGGTAAAAGACGAGAATCTTCGTCCCCGGCACGTCGGCAAAGCCCTCGAGCGCGGCCTTGCCCGTGTCGCCCGAGGTGGCGACGAGGATGCACACGCCGCGCTGCTCGCCGCACTTTTTGAGCGAGGCGGTCAGCAGGTGCGGCAGCATCTGGAGCGCCATGTCCTTGAAGGCCGAGGTGGGGCCGTGCCAGAGCTCAAGATAGCCCGTCCGGTCATTCGTGAAGCGCACGGGCGCTATGGCCTCGGTGTCGAAATTCTTGCCGTAGGACGCGGAGACGAGCGCCTCAAGTTCGGCGTCCGAATACTCCGGCAGGTACGCGGCGAGGATGCGCTTGGCCCTCTCGCCGTAGCCGAGCGGCAACAGCGCGGCAAGCTCCGCCTCCCCTATCTGCGGCAGCGTATCGGGCACGAAAAGCCCGCCGTCGGGCGCAAGTCCTCTCGATATAGCCTCGGACGCCGTAAGTCTCGGCGCCGTATCGCGCGTGCTGAAATATTCCATTTCCCCGCCTCCTATTCAAATGCGTTCTCTATGTGGTTTATTATGTGCTCCCGGCCGCCGGTGTATATCTCCACAACGTCAAAGCGCGGCTGGAGAGAGGTACCGCTCGTCATCATCCAGTGCAGAGCCGCGCGGCGGAGCTTCGCCTGCTTGGCCCTGGTGACAAACTCGCGCGCCTCGGCAAAGTCCGCGCTCTCGCGCAGCTTGACCTCCACGATGGCGGCGAAGCCGTCCTTTTCCGCAATGACGTCTATCTCGCCGTAGCGGCAGGAGTAGTTGAGGCCGATTATCTTGTAGCCCTTACGCTCGAGGTAGCGGGCGGCCTCGGCCTCGCCCTCGCGGCCTATGAGCTTTGTCTTGTACATCAGTGCATCTTCCTCAAAAACGAGGGCCGGTGCGCCTCGCAGGGGCCGAGCTCACGGATGGCGGCGTAGTGCGCCGCGGTGCCGTAGCCCTTGTGCTTTGCAAAGCCGTAGCCGGGGTATTTCTCGTCCAGCTCGCACATGAGGCGGTCCCTCGTGACCTTTGCTATGATGCTCGCCGCCGCGATGTCGGCGCACTTGCCGTCCCCGCCGACGACGCACTTGCAGTTGTGCTCCACGCCCTTGGCGCGGTTGCCGTCTATGAGCGCGAGCTCCGGCTCCACGCCGAGGCCCGCTATCGCGCGGTTCATCGCGAGATATGTCGCGCCGAGGATGTTGAGCGCCTCTATCTCCTCCACCGAGGCGAAGGCGACGGCCCAGTGCAGGGCCTTTTGCGTTATCTCGCCGTAGAGCGCCTCGCGGCGCTTTTCGGAGAGCTTTTTGGAGTCGTTTAGGCCCGGTATCACCAACTCGCGCGGCAATATCACCGCTGCGGCGCAAACCGGTCCGGCCAGGGGTCCGCGCCCGGCCTCGTCCACGCCGCAGAGCGTAGTTATGCCGCTGTCGTAGAGCTCGTTTTCAAGCTCCCAGAGGTCGACCTCAGCCTTCATCCGGCGCCTCCAGGCTCATGCGGCCCAGCTTGCCGCCGCGGAACTCGTCGAGCAGCACGGCGCTCATGCGCTCCGTGTCGTACTCTCCCCTCCCGGCCAGGAAGCCGCGCTTTTTGGCCGCGGCCTCGAGCAGCTGCCAGCCCGCCTCGCCGTCCTCCGGCGTGAGCTTGTAACGCGCGTTCACCGCGTCCGGGTAGAGCTTGCGGAGCCTGATGAGCAGGTTCGCGGCCAGGGTCTCGCGGTCGAGCACGTCGTCCTTCACCGCGCCGGTGACGGCGAGCAGCTCGCCAACCTCCTGGCTGTCGAAGCGCGGCCAGAGTATGCCCGGCGTGTCCAGCAGCTCAAGGCCGCGGTCCACGCTTATCCACTGCCGCCCGCGCGTGACGCCGGGGCGGTCGGACACGGCCGCGGCCTTTTTGCCCGCGACCTTATTTATAAAGGTGGATTTCCCCACGTTGGGTATGCCCAGCACCATGACGCGCAGCGGGCGCGTCGCCTGGCCTTTCGCGGCGTAGGCTGCCAGTTTGTCCTTCAACAGGTTCCGGACGGCGGCGGGGAAATTCTGCACGCCCTTGCCGCTCTTGCTGTCGGTCTCCAGCACGTCGAGGCCCTGGGCCTTGAAGTGGGCGCGCCACTTTGCCGTGACGGCGGGGTCCGCGAGGTCCACGCGGTTCAATATCACGAGCCGGGGCTTGCCGCCGGCGAGGCGGTCGATGTCCGGGTTGCGGCTCGCGGAGGGTATGCGCGCGTCGAGAAGCTCGCAAACGGCGTCCACGAGCTTCACGTTGTCCTCGATCATTCGCCCGGCCTTGGTCATGTGGCCGGGGAACCACTGGATATTCATTTTTTCAAAGCCGTTATCAGTCATCCGCCGTAATCGCTCCCGAAGTTTTTGAGCGGGAACACGGTGAAATACACCTTGCCCATGATGCAGCGCTCGTCCACCATGCCTATCTCCGTGGTACGGCTGTCGGTGGAGGCGTTGCGGTTGTCGCCCATGACGAAGATGCAGCCCTCGGGCACCTCCACAGGGCCGATGAAGTTCTCAGGGTCCGTGGCGGGCTCGGCGATGTAGGGCTCGTCCAGCGGCTCGCCGTCCACGTACACGATGCCGCGCTCGAAGTCGATGTCCACAGTCTGGCCCTCGACCGCGATTATGCGCTTGACCAGCGGCTCCTCGCGGTACTCGTCCTTGCGGAACACGACGATGTCGCCCTGCTTGGGCGTGTAGAAGAGGTTGGACACGAGGATCTTGTCCCCGTTCTCAAGCGTGGGATACATGGAACTGCCCACGACGTCCACGAGCCGCACGATGAACGAGAAGAACAGCACGCAGATGACGATTGCCATGACTATGCACTGCAGCCAGTCATATATGTCAGACCGCACGGAGCGCGGCGCCTTTTCGGCCTTTACGTTTTCATTCATGCTTAGCATCAACTCCTGATTTCTGCTAAATTAGCATTATACCTTTTTTCTCCCGCGCTGGCAACAGTTATTCTCATTCGTTTTCGTCGGAATGTACATTTTCGCGCCGTCACATTTGTGGGGCAGATGATGCAAATTGGATACATTTATCTGCTACCATGTTCTGGGTGATGATCATGAAAAAGATAGTCTCTGCCGCGCTTGCCCTTTGCCTCATACTCTCCGCCTGCGGCGAGGCCGCGCCTGCGGAGGCGCAGGAACCTTCGGAGGATGGCGGCAGTGTTGTCAAGGTCGCCTGCGTCTGCGCTCAGCCGAGCGTGTTTGGCCCGACCAGCCTGAACGGCTATGAGTACCAGATCACCCACTATGACTACGGCGAGCAGGAGCGCTACATAGCCGACCTGACAGCCGGAAATGCGCCGGATCTTGTTCTCTTCAGAGCAAGGCCCTTTGGGGAATATCCGGGCCTCGACGTAAACAATGAATACTATGACGACCTCTACGAATATATCGACGCCGACGACACGCTCAGCCGGGATAGCTTCCTGCCCAACCTGCTCGAGGCCATGAGCCGTGACGGAGAGCTGAAATTCATGAGCAGGCAGGTTGAGATAGTCACCTTTGTTGCAAGAAGGAGCGCGGTAGGAGACGGCTATGGGCTGCTGCCCTCGGACTATGAGCGTATCATGGCTGAGAACCCAGGATATCAGAGTCTGTTCGACACCTTCGTGACCAAATCATCCCTGCTCGACAGCGTATGCATAATAAGCGAAAGTGCCTTTACAGACCGCGAAAACGCCTCCTGTGACTTTGACAACGACTATTTCCGCTCGCTGCTGGAATTTTGTAATTCCTCACCATATGATGAATACGTTGATGGGCAAAGCACCTATGATTTCGACAATGTTCTGCTCAAGCGTGAATATCTAAGTTCAGCGCTCAGATTCAATGTCATGCCTGGAGTATATGGCGACGAGCCGGTCTTTGTCGGCTTCCCCGACGGCGATATGGGATGCAGCTACTACATCTGCGGCCTCGGCTACGCAATACCGGCGCAGAGCAGCAACAAGGAGGGCGCCTGGGCCTACATAAAGCACATGCTCTCTGTAGAGGCCCAGAGATACGTCACGGCGGGGCTGCCCGTCATACTCGAGGCCTTCGAGCTGGCTCTGGAGGACGGAGACGTTTCCGAGGAGATGCAGTACAAGGCCCTCGAGCTGCTGGAGAGGACGAAATACGCGGAGTCGGTACACGACGCCGGACTCAAGGAGATAATAACCGACAGCTGTCAGAACTATTTCGACGGCACAGCGACGCTGGACGATACGGTGGACATCATTCAATCCCGGGCGAGCGTATATATGTCGGAGCAATACGGCTGAAAGCAAAGCCCGCTGCACGGAACTGCTAAATCTGACGCGTGCAAATTGTAGACTTCGCCGCATAAATTAACAGATGTTTACATCCTCTCAACCAGTTGATATTATAAGCATAAAAAGTCGCAAGGGCGGTGAGGTCATGCAATGCAAAGCCTGCGGGGCGGAGATGGTGAAGGGCCGCTTGGTCAGCACTTACTGTTCGCATTTTGTTCTCGATGACGGCACCGTCGAGTATGAGGGCAAGGAGGTTGAAAGCTTCCGTGTGAAACATAACGGCTTTTGGAAGGGAATGGTGGAAGGCTGTTACGCAGTATCATACTATTGCCCGGCCTGCAAGGTCATTGTCATTCCTGTTGACAGAAAGAGCACACGACCATAAAACCAGCAACAGCAAAAGCCCGCTGCTTGTGCAGCGGGCTTTGCTTTGCATCGTGATTCAGATGCGCTCCTTGACCTTGGCCTTCTTGCCCACGCGGTCGCGCAGGTAATACAGCTTGGCGCGGCGGACTTTGCCGCGGCGGATCGTCTCGACGGAGACGATGGTGGGAGAGTGCACCGGGAAGACCTTCTCGCAGCCGACGCCGTAGCTGATGCGGCGGACGGTGATGGTCTCGTTGATGCCGCCGTGCTTCTTGGCAATGATGGTTCCGTCGAACGCCTGGTTGCGGACGCGGTTGCCTTCCTTGACACGCACGGTCACGCGGACGGTGTCGCCCACGTTCATCTGGGGAAGCTCGGGCTTCATGTACTGCTCGGTCAGAGTCTTGACCAGATCCATTGTTATCCCTCTTTCGATACGGACGTTCGTGCCCGGTGGCTTTGCCTTGCCGGCAGAGGACCGCCCTGATTCATGCGCTCTCGCGCAAGCCATAGTATGTTAGCACATTTTTCTTGCCAATGCAAGGGGTTTTTTCAGTTTTCGGAGACTATTTCTATCTTATCTCCCGCTTTTATGCTGCCTTCCTCGACCACGACGGTGAAAATGCCCTCGCGCGGCATGACGCAGTCGCCCACCTGCTGCCTGATGGCGCAGTCCTTGTGGCACTCCTTGCCTATTTGAGTCACCTCGAGCAGCGCGCCGCCCACGCGCAGCCGGGTGCCGATGGGCAGCTCGTAGAGCGTGATGCCCTCCGTGAGTATGTTCTCGGCAAAGGCGCCCGCCGGGATGTCCGGCAGAATGGGGCGCAGCTTGTCCACGCTCTCGGTGCCGAGCAGGCTTATCTGCCTGTGCCAGTCGCCCGCGTGGGCGTCGCCCTCTATGCCGTGCTTGAGCCTCCCCTTTATCTCCGGCACCTCATGCTTCATGGTGCCCTTGCACTCGCTTATGCATACAGCCTTGACCTCAGCCATTTTCCGCGTCCTCCCTCTTATATTCACCCGATTTGCCGCCGGACTTGTACAGCAGGCAGATGTCGCCTATCCGGATATCCCGCTGCACGGCCTTGCACATGTCGTACACGGTCAGTGCCGCGACGCTTGCCGCCGTCAGCGCCTCCATCTCCACGCCCGTCTCGCCCGTGCAGCCGACTTCGGCGGTGATGGTGATGGTGCTTTCCTCCGCGTCCAGCTCAAAGCTGATGTCCGCGGAGGTGATGGCGATGGGGTGGCACATGGGGATGAGCTCCGAATTCTTCTTTGCCGCCATGATGCCCGCTACCTGGGCCACGGAGAGCACGTCGCCCTTCTTCATGCCGCCGTCGCGCACGAGGCGGAAGGTCTCCGGCGTGAGGTAGACGCGGGACATGGCCCGCGCGAGGCGCTTTGTCCTCGGCTTTTCGCCGACGTCCACCATGTGGGCGCGGCCCTCGTCGTTGAAATGCGTGAGCTCCATACTCAGCCTCCTATCCGGCTCATACCCCTGAGGCTCTCGCTGGGCGAGGCCGGGGCCAGGTGGTGGCGCATCGGCTTGGCGCCTATGCCCTCCATGAGCTTTGCGTCCAGCTCCGCGCCGTGGAAGCCACGGAGCTCGATCTCCTGCGCCGAGTGCAGGCAGGGCTTGAGCCTGCCGTCCGGCGTTATCCTCAATCTGTTGCATTCCGGGCAGAAATGCGCGCTCAGCGGGCTTATTAGGCCCACTTTGCCCTTTGCGTTCGGCAGCGCGTACAGCCGCGCGACTCCAGACGCCCCGGCTGGCTCGAGCTCCGGCACGGCGGAGAGGACCTTTGAGTTCTCTATGAACCGCTCCTCCGGCCAGTGGGCGCACTCCCCTATCGGCATCAGCTCTATGAACCGGACCTCCACGGGCAGGTCGCGTGTGAGGGCTACCAGGTCCGGTATCTCGGCCTCGTTCGCGCCGCCGATGAGCACGGCGTTTATCTTCACCGTCTCGAAGTTTTCGAGCGCCGCCCTGAGGCCCGCGAGCGCGTCGTCCAGGCTGCCCACGCGCGTGAGGGCGCGGTAGCGCTCGGGCGAGAGCGTGTCCAGGCTTATATTTATGCGGCGGAGGCCCGCGTCTCTCAGGTCCCGCGCCAGCTTAGGCAGGAGTAGGCCGTTTGTCGTCATGCAGACCTCCTCCACGCCGGGGGCGGCCGCCGTCCGGGCGCAGATGTCCACTATGCCCCGTCTCACCAGCGGTTCGCCGCCCGTGAGGCGTATCTTGCTTATCCCGCAGCGGCCCGCGGACTGCGCTATCTCCTCCAGCTCCTCGACCGAGAGTATGTCCTCATGCCGCCGCTTCTCCACCCCGCCCGCCGGCATACAGTAGACGCAGCGCAGGTTGCACAGGTCCGTCACCGACAGGCGCAGGTAGTTTATATCTCTTCCATATCCGTCTCTCATACTCACCCCGGGGGCAGCATACGCCCCATTAGTTAAATGCCCGCTCTATCGAGCCGCGGCGTCAGCGGAATACCGCCAGGTCGGCGTCGTAGGTCTCGAGCCGCGTGAAGCGAGCGAAGTCCGGCGCGAGCTCCGGGGCGTGCTCTCTCAGAGAGGCTGCGAGCAGCTCCGGGTTCACCGTCGGCTCCTGGGCCGAGATGAGGCACTCGAGCGTGATGAGCCCCGGCTCCGCCGTCCAGGCTGCGTCGCGGAGGTTCGGCGCGAGGTCGAACTCGCCCTCTCCCCTCTTGGTGCGGCGCGTGACCGTCACCTGCGGCGCGGCAAAGTACGCCTCCAGCTCAGGCAGGAGCGCCGCCGTGTCGCGCGCGTCGTACTCAAACTCGCAGCGCACGCGCAGCCACTTTATCAGCGCCGCCTTGCGCTCCGGCTCATAGGCCGCAAGAAAGCGCACGCCCTCCGGCGAGACGGCGTTGAGCTTCCCGGGCAGGGCCGCGAGGTCTACGTCGCGCGTGACGCGGAAGTCCATGAGCTCGCACTTGCTCGCCATGCCCACCGACAGCGGCAGGCAGATGGAGATGAGCGCGTGGGGGTTGAAGCCCTCGCTGTATTTTATCGGCGTGCCCGCGCGCAGGAATATGCGCTGCACCACGCGCATGAGGTCCAGGTGGGATATATACACGGCCTTGCCGGTCTTTTGAAATCTCAGTCTCAGCTTATCCATCGCATTCGCCCTCCGTCAGCAGCTTGGCGGCCCCGCAGGCCGAACAGGCCGCGCGGCAGTCCGGCGAGAGCTGCGCCTCGTAGGCGCGGTGCCGCTCGCGCAGGAGCAGGCTCGTGCGCACGCCCATGGAGACGCGGTACCAGGGCAGCACCTCGTCCTCGCCGCGCTCGCGCGACGCGTAAAACTCCGGGTCCAGCCCGCAGGTCTCAAAGGCCTTCATCCAGCGCGAGAAGCGGAAATAGTCGCTCCACGCCTCCATGCGCCCGCCGTCGTGCCAGACGGCCTCGATGACGTCCGCTATCTTCCGGTCGCCGCGGGAGAGTGCCGCCTCGACAAAGCTGGTGTCCGGGTCGTGCCAGTTGTAGCTCACGTTCTTGGCCGTGATGCTCTCGCGCAGGAGGTTCACGCGGCGCTTGTACTCCTCCATGGACACCTGCGGCTCCCACTGGAAGGGGCTGTGCGGCTTGGGGATGAAGCACGACGTGCTGACGGTTATCCGCACCCCGCGCTGCTTATTCGGCGAATACTGCCGCCAGACATGCAGGACCTGGGCGGCGAGGTCGGCGATGCCTTTTACGTCCTCGTCCGTCTCGGTGGGCAGGCCGAGCATGAAATAGAGCTTGATGCCGTTCCAGCCGCCCTCAAAGGCAATGCGGCAGGTGTTGAGCAGCTCCTCCTCCGTTACGTTCTTATTGATGACGTCGCGCAGCCGCTGGGTCCCGGCCTCGGGCGCGAAGGTGAGGCCGCCGCGGCGCACCTTCTGCAGGCGGCTCATGAGGTCCATGGAGAAGTTGTCCGCGCGAAGGGACGGCAGCGAGAGGCTGATATTCTGCGGCTCGCACCAGTCGAGCAGCCCGTCGCAGGCCGCGGTGAGGTGCTTATAGTCGCTGCTGGAGAGCGAAAGCAGCGTTGCCTCCTGGCATCCGGTGTTTTTGAGGCTCTCCTTGCCTATCTCGATGACCCGCTCGGCGCTCCGGGCGCGGATGGGCCGGTAGACATAGCCCGCCTGGCAGAAGCGGCAGCCGCGCACGCAGCCGCGGAAGAGCTCCACGTTCACGCGGTCGTGGACTATCTCCGTGCTCGGCACGATGGGCGCCGTGGGATAATAGGACTTGTCCAGGTTGGAGATTATGCGCTTTGTCACGACCTCAGGCGCGCCCTCGAGGGGGCGCAGCTCACGGAGCGTGCCGTCGTCGTTCCAGCTCGGCTCGTAGAGCGAGGGGACGTAGATGCCCTGAATCTTGGCGGCCTCGACGAGGAAGCGGCGCTTCTCCCAGCCCTCGTCGCGGGCCTTCTGGAAGAGGCGCAGGACCTCGATGTCCACCTCCTCGCCCTCGCCGAGGGCCATGAGGTCGAGAAAGGGCGCCATGGGCTCCGGGTTGCAGCAGCTCGTCCCGCCCGCAAACACTAGCGGCACGAGGTCCGGACGGTCGGCCGAGCGCAGAGGTATGCCCGACATGTCCAGCATGTCGAGCACCGTGCAATATGCCATCTCGTAGCCGAGCGAGAAGCCTAGGACGTCGAAGTCCGAGACCGGGTCGCCGCTCTCAAGGGCGTAGAGCGGGATGTTGTGCTCGCGCATCTTCTCCGCCATGTCGCCCCAGGGCGCGAACACACGCTCGCACCAGATGTCCGGCTCGGCGTTTATGCAGCCGTAGAGTATGCGCATGCCGAGGTTCGACATGCCGATCTCGTAGACGTCGGGGAAGCAAAAGGCCATCCGCAGCTTGACTGCGGACTTGTCCTTGATTATCTCGTTATATTCGCCGCCGGTGTATCTGGCGGGTTTCTGCACGCTGGGCAGTATGCGTTCAAGGCGTTTATCCATTGGATCATGCTCCTACTCATAGATAAACAGCATTTTATAACATTTCCCCGGCAATTACAAGCGCTGGCGCGATTCCTCCTCTTTATAAATTTCCTCAAATGTTCTTCACCAGCAGCAGCGCCCCGGCGATGAACAGCGCGGCGCCGCGGCCCGAGATGAACGCGGCGAAGCCGATCAGGAACACCGCTGAGGCTGTCAAAAGGCCCGCAATTTCCGCGGCCTTGTCGCCGAAGATGAGCTGCACAATCCTCCCACCGTCGAGCGGCGGCGAGGGCAGCAGGTTGAAGACCGAGAGCACGGCGCTCATGCCTGCGGAGCAGAGCAGCAGCCCGCTCCCCAGTGCCCCGCCCGCCAGCGAGGCCGCCAGCGCGTAGAGGAATCCCGCAGCCGGCCCGGCGGCGAGACATATCAACTCCCAGCCCGGCCCGGCGCTGCCCCGGCGCTCTATTACCGCCCCGCCCGCGTCGGCGGAGAATCCGCGTATCCGGCACCCGGCCGCCCTGAGCGCCGCGAGATGGCCGCACTCGTGCGCGGCGGCGGCCAGCAGGAGCGCGATGAAGTCACGCGCGTCCATGAAAAAAAACAGCGCCGCGAGCAGCAGTACGCCCCCGGCGCTGATTTTTATTTTGTACCTCCTCATGCCAGCCAGAACTCCGGGTTGTAGAAGGTGCCGTCCTTCCGCAGCTCAAAGTGGAGGTGCGGGCCGGTGACCTCGCCCGTGGCGCCGGATTTGGCTATGACATCGCCCATGCTGACGCTCTGCCCGCTGTACACGAGGATCTCGGAGCAGTGGGCATAGAGAGTCTGCCAGTCGTTCTCGTGCTCCACGATGACGTAGTTGCCGTAGCCCGCGTCCCAGCCGACGAGCGCGACGGTGCCGTCGGCAAAGCACTGGATGTCGGTGCCGCTCCAGACGGCGAAGTCGGTGCCGTAGTGGAACTTGACCTCGTTGTCCAGCGGGTGCAGCCGGTAGCCAAAGCCGCTTGACGTGTAGCCCGAGACGGGGCTCGCGTACTCAAAGGGCAGGCGCGGCATCTCGTAGCTCACGTTGGCGGGAACGGCGTAGTCCGCGAACTCGGCCTGGGACTCGAGGAAGGCGGCGACTGAGGCTGGCGTCTCGGACGGCGTGGGCTCGGGCTCAGGCGTCGGCTCCGGGGTGGGCTCCGGGGTGGGTTCCGGCGTAGATTCAGCGGCCGGCTCCGTGGGCGCGGGGCTCTCCGGGATAAGATACTCCGCCTCGCGCCTGAGGTCGTCGATGGTCACCGGCTCATAGACCGCGGGCTGCACGCCGCCGCTGTCGGTCTCACGGCCCAGGAAAAGCGCCACGGCCTCCCCCGCCCCGTCCGAGAGCTTCTCGCCGAGGTCCTCAAAGACGGCGCTGTAATCGGCGTCCCTGCTGACAGCCTCCCTAAGCTGGGCCCTGAGCCCCGCCGTCTGCGCCGGGAAAAGCAGCTTGACCGCGGTGAGCACGATGAACAGCACGGAGGCTAGGATTATTTTATAATTGTAGCCAGATTTCGTCTTCATGCTGACAGTATATTTGGACAAGACCGCAAATATGCAGGAAATGAAATAATTCCTTGACAACAGGCCGGAAGCTCATTATAATGATAAAGCTGTCTCGGGGTGTAGCGCAGATGGTAGCGCGCATGGTTCGGGACCATGAGGCCGCGAGTTCAAGTCTCGCCACTCCGACCATAAATAATCCGCGAAGGAGCTTATTTGCTTTCCTTCGCGGATTATTTTTATGTCCCGGCGGTTTTGGGGAGAAAGTGTTGTGTCATAAAATCGGGAGCGGAATATACTGGTACAGGCGCTTATCTTTGGGGTTTAAGCGTCTGTATTTCTGGTTGTGGGGTGTGATTATGTGCGGAATTGCCGGATTTTGTAACTTTGATGCAGACTTCCTTCAGGACGCGGGGGCCTGGACGCGGGTGCTTGTGGGGATGCGGACAGCGATAGCACATCGGGGCAGCGATCAGACTGGGGAATATCTGCGGCGAAACATAGGTCTGGCCCATACCCGGCTCTCCATCAGGGACCTGGCGGGCGGCGCGCAGCCGATGCTGCGCAGGCGGGGAAATCGTGAATACGGGATAGTCTACAACGGGGAGATCTACAACGCCGATGAGCTCAAGCGGGATCTGCTCAGCCGCGGCTGCGGCTTTGAGACCACCTGCGACACTGAGGTGATCCTGTACGGATACATGGAATACGGCATGGAGATCGCAGAAAAGCTAAACGGCATCTTCGCCTTTGCTATATGGGACGGTTATCGGGACACGCTCTTTCTCTGCCGGGACCGGCTGGGCGTAAAGCCGCTATTTTATGACTTGAAAGGTCCTGACCTTGTATTCGGCTCCGAGCCCAAGGCGCTTTTCGCCCACCCGCAGATACAGCCGGAGGCGGATATGGACAGCTTCAGGGAGATATTCGGCATAGGCCCGGCGAGGACGCCCGGCTGCGGGGTGTTCTGCGGACTGCGCGAGGTAAAGCCGGGCTGCATTCTGGAGTATTCCCGCGGCGGGATGAGGGAATATGCCTATTGGACATTGCAGGCCAGGCCGCATAAGGACGGCTATCAGCAGACGGTCGAGACCGTGTCCTGGCTGCTGCGGGACGCTGTGAAGAGGCAGCTGGTTTCAGACGTGCCCGTTTGCATCTTTCTCTCGGGCGGGATAGATTCCAGTGTGGTCACGGCGATAGCGTCGCGTCAGCTGGCGGCGGAGGGCGTGGCGCTGAACACGTTTTCCTTCGACTTCGCCCACAACGACACCTGCTTCCAGTCCAACGCCTTCCAGCCTACGCGCGACAGGCCGTATGTGGATCAGGTGCTGGAGCTCTACCCTCTTCATCACACCTATTTAGAGTGTGACGAGGCGACACTGGCAGATCTGCTGGACGACGCGGTGAGGATGAAGGACCTGCCCGGCATGACCGATGTGGACGCCTCCCTCCTCTACTTCTGCGGCCTGGTCAAGAGGCACAACAAGGTCGCGCTGACAGGCGAATGCGCGGATGAGATATTTGGCGGCTATCCCTGGTTCTATCGGGAGGAGCTGCTGAATGTGGACGGCTTCCCCTGGTCGGCGGACCTGTCGGCCAGGACGGCGCTGCTCTCGGACGAGGCGATACGGACTCTGGACCTTGAGGACTATGTCAATGAGCGTTACCGGGACACGCTGGCGCAGGTCCCGGCCCTGCCGGGCGAGCCGGCGGAGGACCGGCGCAGGCGGGAGATGAGCTATCTCAATCTGCGCTGGTTCATGCAGACCCTGCTGGACCGGATGGACCGCGCAAGCATGGCCTGGGGCCTGGAGGCGCGGGTGCCCTTTGCGGACCACCGGATAGTGGAGTATGTCTACAACGTGCCCTGGAGCATGAAGTACAGAGACGGCATGGAAAAGCAGCTGCTCCGCGACGCCTGCAAGGACCTGCTGCCGCCACAGCTGCTTTACCGCAAGAAGAGCCCTTATCCCAAGACCTACTCGCCGGTCTATGAGAATCTGCTCGCCGAGCGCTTCCGGCGGATGCTCTCCGACCCCAAAGCACCCGTACACCGGTTCTTGGATAAGCGTAAGGCCGAGCGCTTCCTCGAGCAGCCCAAGGACTACGGCAGGCCGTGGTTCGGGCAGCTGATGGCGGGGCCGCAGATGATAGCTTATTTCCTGCAGATAAACTACTGGATGGAGCGCTGCGGCATAGGCTGATGTCGCAGCAGCATAAACCGCCGGGGCAAAGCGGACTTTGCTCCGGCGGTCTTGATTTACATGCCTATTGATAGCTGCGCTCCTCAGGGGCGGGAGGCTCACCAATAGCAGTCCGAGCCGTTGCCCTCTGCGTTCAGGAAGCTCAGGTCGTCACGGATGCAGACGACGACGTCGGGCTTGTACTGCTCTATGTACTCAGCCAGCCTCGCCCCGTCGAAGTAGCGGTAGTCGAGGTATCTCGCCTCGTCAAAGCTCGCCCAGAGGAGCGTCTCCATGGCGTTGGAGTAGCTGTCGCCCCAGAGCAGCAGGCGGGGCAGCTCAGGCCGGTCCGTGTCTATTATCGTCTCGCCCATGTCTCCGCCCATGTAGACGCCGTAGGAGATGAGCTCGCCCTCGGGCGGGACGGTGAACACCTCCGGCTCCACGGAAACGCCGTTGTCCGTTCTGGTGAACGGTATCTCCTCCGGCAGGTGCGAGATCACCAGCCGCTCGTCCGTGCCGTAGAGGCCGAAGAGCTTGCGGTCCAGCGAGCCGAGCACCGTGTTCGGCAGCTCCTCGAGAGAGAGCTCGGACTCGGAATAAACTCGCAGGTCAAGGCCCGTGGCAGCGTTCACAGCGTCCATGAGCGCGGTATAGGCGGAGAGCATGCCGCGATAGCTGTAATGGTGGTCGGTGTTCAGATAGTACTCGCGCGGGCTGCCCTCGGCGGCGTAGGTCTCACCCGCGTCAATGAGACGCAGCCCGGCGGCGGACATGGCCTCCTTGAAGGCGGCGGACATGGCGTCCAGATTTGCGGCGTGGTTGTCCATGTTCTCGGGGTAGTCGTCGCGGAAGTATGAGCTCTGCTCGGGTATGCACAGATAAAAGAGCGCGCCGCCGTTTGCCTCGACCACGGTCTCAAGCTCAGCCAGGGCTCCGACCTCCGACTCGGCCTCGTCGGTGAAATCCTGCGCTCCGGAACCGGTGTAGCCGTGGAACGGGAGCAGCAGCTCGTCGCCGACCACTATGTCGTTTACCACCGGGCGGCCCAGGAGCAGGTTCAGCAGCGTCTGCGCCTTTATTAGGCGCGTGCGGGCTATGTACTGGTCGCCCAGGTACTCGTCCAGGTCGGTCATATAGCTGCCGTCCCAGAGGTTCGAGGCGGCGGCCTCAGGCAGAAGCGCGGCGCTGCGGTTTTCGTAGAAGAGAGAGTCGTAGGACGAGAATACGGCCCTGTACAGCGTTCCGGCTAAGGATGCGGCCATTGCGAGGGCGAGTATGGCCAGGAATCCGGCCTTTATACGTTTTTCCATGCTCCACGCCCCCTCAGAACCTGAAATAGATGAACGGGTTGAAGCCCGCGGCGAGCAGAGAGCTCACGGCAAGGCCGAACACGGCCAGCGCGAGGAAATAGTTCCAGAGCCCCAGCCGCTTTTTGAGCGCCGGATATACGGGCGCGGCGAGGATGGCGCCGAGCAGCAGCTCCGGCCAGAGCTCGGAGAGCCAATAGGTCGCCTCGCCCGACCACAGCGGGCCGGAAAAGAGCGCGGCAAAGTAGTCCAGCGCCTCCTTCGGGCCGGATGCGCGGAACCAGACCCAGCCCAGCATGACGACCAGCAGCGTCAGCACATGCCTCAGCGCCGCGGGCAGCCGGGCGAAGGCGCCGCGCCAGACATAGCGCTCGCCTATCAGGAAGGCCGCGTACCAGAGGCCCCAGATGAGGAAGTTCCAGTCCGCGCCGTGCCAGAAGCCGGTCAGTGCCCAGACGATGAGCAGGTTCAGGATATTCCGCGGCAGAGAGCGCCGGCTCCCGCCGAGGGGTATGTACAGGTAGTCACGGAACCATCCGGAGAGCGTCATATGCCAGCGCCTCCAGAACTCTGTGACGGAACCGGAGATGTAGGGATAGTTGAAGTTCTCCGGCAGGCGGAAGCCGAAAAGCCTGCCCAGTCCGATGGCCATGTCGGAGTAGCCGGAGAAGTCGTAATAGATGTGCAGCGTGTAGGCTATCATGCCTAGCCACGCGAGGCCGGCGGAGAGCTCGTCGGACGTGCAGGCAAAGGCGCGGTCGGAGAGCTCGGCCAGGGCGTTTGAGAGTATGCACTTTTTGCCGAGGCCGAAGATGAAGCGCGCGGCCCCCTCCGCGGCGCCGTCCAGGGTCTCACGGCGCTCGTTCATGTCCAGGGCGACGTCTGTATAGCGGACTATCGGCCCGGCGATAAGCTGTGGGAAGAAGGAGATGTACAGCGCCACCTGCGCCAGCGAGCGGTTGGGCGGCGTGTCGCCGCGGTAGACGTCCACTACGTAGCTCAGGCCCTGGAAGGTGAAGAAGGAGATGCCTATGGGCAGGGTTATCTCCGGCAGGGGTATGCCGAAGACACCCGCGGCGAACCCGGCGTATTTGAACCAGAAGAGCAGCGCCAGGTGCAGAGTGACGGCGGCGGCGAGCAAGGCCTTCCGTCTCCGCACACGCGGCAGCAGCAGGCCCGCGCCCCAGTCGAGCAGTACGGAAAAGAGCAGCAGCGGCAGGGCGCGCAGTCCGGCACAGGCGTAGAAAAAGAGGCTCGCGGCGAGCAGCACAAAATTCCGGCCGCCGCGAAAGCGCCCGGGGACGATGAAGTACAGAGCTATGACCACCGTCAGGAAGAAAAAGAGAAAGCTGACGCTGCTGAAAACCAATGCAAGCCCTCCGCCGTGCATAAAATAGGCCGAGCCGCAGCTTTGGTCGCGCCGCTCGGCACCTCAGTAAGCCGCGAAGCGTTGGTTTCGCGGCATTTTGTCGATTTAGGTCATTATATTCGCGCAGCCTGGCAAAGTCAAGCAGGCGCCTAGAGCCAAGCGCCTGCTTACTCCTCAGCCCTTATAGGCTGCAACGGCTATGCAGCTCAACGCCATGGCAGCAAGCGCGGCTGCTATAGCCGCTGCGCCGGACACCATCGGGATGAGCGTTATCAGCAGCAGCGCCGCCCCGGCGCAGAGCATGACCCTGCCGGCGTAGCGCTGGGTCTTGTGCCAGGCCTCATCGCTCGAGAGCGAGTACTTGGTCCGGGCGCCGGTGAGCGAATTTCGCCGGAGCTTGGGAAACTGGTTCCCGGCTGCGATAAAGGTCAGCGCGATGACCGCAGCGCCCAGTTTTAACAGAAACCCGGAGTCCAGTGTACTGCCTGCGCCGGAGCTGTACACGAAATTAAACGCCATACCAGTGAACAGCAGGCACATGAACGCCTGCGTCCATTTCATTATCCGCTCCACCGTCTGCGTGTTCTGCTCCGACTCCGATTTGGAGACGGAACATATCATCTTTCTCAGTCCGATTCCGAACAGCAGCCCGAAGTAGCCGATAACGCTGATGAGTACCGTGTCGAACGAAAAACGGCCCGCGAACCTGTCGGCCTCGCCCGAGGCGTTCCAGTGCACGGGCACCGTCTCCGGCATGAACGGCAGGCGGAGCAGATAGTACACCAGAGGCAGGCCGCAGAATATGAGCTCGAGTATGAGCACTTCCCTGTCGGTGAGTCTTTTCATGTCCGCACCTCGCTCTCGCTTTGCGCGCTGGTCAGACCGCTCAGAAAAACCATGGCGTCCTCCAGCACGCTGGTGTTCAGTTCATAGTAGATATACTTCCCCACGCGCTCGTCCCGCACCAGTCCGGCCTCTCGCAGAACGGCCAGATGCCGGGACACCGCCGCGCTGGAGATTGAAAAATTATCTGAAATATCTCCAGCGGATAGATTACCATTTTTAAGGAGCTGGAGTATGCTCCTCCTGGTCGGATCGGCCAGAGCGCGCATCGTCTCTTGCAAGCCCATTGCCACACCTCATTTAACAATATTGTTAATTGATATTATCATCTATTTGCCCGTGAGTCAAGTCACTTTATACATGTTTATACGCTTATGTGCGCCGACGTTTATGCATTTTATTGAAAATACTGTTGAATTTTGCTGAAATATGTGTTAGCCTAATTAAGTAAAGCAATTATGCCGGCGCTTCCCCTTATTTTATGAAAGGGTGATTATATTGAAACGAGTCCTCTGTTTCTCTCTGCTGGTTGTATTTGTTCTAATGCTTACGGTTCCATCATTTGCCATCAGGTCCGGCGGTCAGGAGGCGCTTGACTTCACCTCCAGGACCCCGGAGGAGCACGGTGAAGGCTGGGATTGGGACCCCGGGACCAGGACGCTCACATTGAGTGGACTGGGTCTTTACGTTTCAGGCGTTAAACCTCGGGTCGAGCCCGGTGCGCTGATACTCCCGGGAGGTTCGACCATAGCTCTTTCGGAGGGGAGCGAAAACTCCATCGTGTTCGACATCAGCTCGTGCACGACAGATAATGCATACGGTATTTATTGCAACGGCCAGCTGACCATCACAGGCGCAGGCCGGCTTTCTGTTGAAGTGGCGGGCACGAACACCCAGAACAGCTACGGCGTATACGCTATTGGTGATATAACGATACAAGGCGGCGCGGAAGTCTCTGCATCCGCCGGGGATGTTCAAGAGGTAAACGGCCTGCAATCCTCCGGCGTCATATCGCTCGGCAGCCTGTCTGTTTGCGAGGCGGCGCTCACGGCTGTGAGCTTATCCTTGGAGAACGCCGCTGAGAGCTGCGGCATCAGCTCAGGTTGGAACGTCAATCTTGAGAACGCCGCAGTCGTCGCTTATGGCGGGACCGCTTCAGAGGCCAGCTTCGGCATCAACAGCGTCTACGGCATGGTGATATCCGGCGGCAAGCTGATATCCACCAGCGCTGAGTCGGGCTCCGTGAGCGCCGGGGTATGCTGCGGCGGCGGTGCAGAGATATCGGCAGGTGCTGATGTATATGTTTATGGTGATAGCGCTGCTGTCAGCTCAGGGCTCGACGCCTCGGAGGGGCTGGTGAGCATTTCGGGCGACTCCACCCGCGCCTTGTTCTTCGGCGGCGCGGAGCCCGAGAACGTGCTGATGACGAGGTCGGCTGACTGCTCAACGCTCGCGGGCGGCCTCTGTGCCGGTTCTCTGAGCATATCCGGAGGCATGGTGCTTGCCGGTTCCGCCTCCGGTTCAGGCGGGGCCATACTCAGCAGCGGCGAGGTGTGCATAAGCGGCGGTCAGGTGACAACCATATCCGGCGGCGAGGATAGCCTGTTCAGCGTCGCAGGGCCAAACGGCGGCCTTTGTCCGGGTGCCATAACCGTCAGTGGAGGCAGCTTCAACGCCTCGGTGTCGCAATATGCGGCGGACACGCTGAACTTCGAGGTCAGCCGCGGCGACGGGCGCTTTGCATACTTTGAGACGGCCGAGGAGGCGCTGGAATACGCCGGGGACGCCGACGGCGTCGTCATAAGGGGCGTGGGCGCCAGTGCGGGCCTGCGCAGCTGCTCCGTCAGCATCTCCTCAGACGGTGAAACTGTGGACTTCACCCGCGTGCTGCCAGAGGGCTTCACGGTCACGCTGCCCGCCGCCCCGACGAGGTCCGGGTACATCTTCCTCGGCTGGTGCGGGAGCGGGGCCACTTATGGCGCCGGCGATGTGGTCACGGTCGTGGGCGACGTGGACTTCGTCCCCAGCTGGTGCAGCCTGCCCCTTCTGGTGGAGCCTGAGCCGGAGCCGGAGCAAAGTGAACCGGCGGCGGTGTTCGCGGATGTGTCAGAGGGTGACTGGTTTTTCGAGGCCGTCGAGTATGTCAGCTCCGCGGGGCTGATGCAAGGCGTGGCTCCCGGGCAGTTTGCTCCGGACGTCGGGCTTAGCCGCGCAATGTTCTGGACGGTGCTCGCCCGCGCCGAAGGCGTGGACACCGACGCCGGAGCGCTCTGGTACTCCTGCGCTCAGGAATGGGCGGCGGATTGCGGCATCTCCGACTGCACGGAACCCGAGGCCTCCATCACGCGCGAGCAGCTGGTCACGATGCTATACCGCCTGTGCGGTGAGCCGGGGGACTCGGATGCGCTGGACGCGGCGCCCGACTCCGGGGCCGTCAGCTCCTGGGCCCGCGAGGCCATGGCCTGGGCGCTCGAGCTCGGCCTGATAGAGGGCGACGAGACAGGCGCAATCCGTCCAGCGGACACGGCTACCCGGGCGGAGGCGGCCGCGATACTTATGCGTCTGGCGCAAAACTGAAAAAAGCACGTGGGACAGGCAAAAGCCTGTCCCACTTCTTTATGATATATCTTTCAATCGCCGGTAAAATGTGGCCGGCCTCATGCCCGTCTGCTGCAGCGCGGAGGCGAAATCTATCTCCTTATTGCGCCAGCTGGAGACAACCTGCTCAAAATTCTCAGGCAGGGGCAGGGCCGGGCGGCCGAAGGGCACGCCGCGAGCCTTTGCGGCTGCTATGCCCTCCGCCTGGCGCTGGCGGATATTCTCGCGCTCGTTTTGAGCCACAAAGGATAGTATCTGCAGCACCAGGTCCGCTATAAAGGTGCCCATCAGGTCCTTGCCGCTGCGGGTGTCGAGAAGCGGCATGTCCAGCACCACTATATCAACGCCCTTTTCCTTGGTCAACAGCCGCCACTGCTCGAGTATCTCGCCGTAGTTGCGGCCCAGGCGGTCTATGCTCTTCACATACAGCAGGTCGTCCCGCTTGAGCCGCCTCAGCATGCGGCGGTATTCCGGGCGCTCAAAATCCTTGCCCGACTGCTTGTCTACAAAAAGATTGCACTCCGGCACCTTGCAGCTCCTGAGAGCCACCAGCTGCCGGTCCTCGTTCTGGTCCGCGCTGGAAACGCGGATGTAGCCGTAAACCTTGCTCATAACTTATTGGACCTCCTTCGCTATGCCGTCGTCCACCTTAGCATACGTTGGAGCCTGGGGGATCCGTCCGCCGCACGGTGCGGCGGTACTTTTTTATTTAAGCGCGTTGAAATACCGCTCTATGTCCTCCCGGCGCGCGCGGCTTGTACCCTGTATCATTGCGTCAGAGCCTCCGCCGCGGCCGTCGATGGCGGCGTTTATCTCTTTGGCCCTGGCCCTGAGCGGGACCGAGCGGCTGCCGATGATGTATTTGTAGTCGCCGTCCGTGCCCGCAAAGCCCGCGCAGACCTTGCCCGCGAGCTCCGAGCCCGCATTGACGAGCTCCCGCAGGGTTATCATGTCTATATCGCTCTCGAATATGCAGATGCTGCCCTCCGTGGGCCGGAGCGCGGCGGCTTTGAGCTGCAATAGCTCCCGCTTGAGCTTTGTGAACTCCGCGCGGCGCTCCTCCTGCTCGGCCATCACGCGGGCAATGGCCCCGCCTGTCTCGAGCCGTTTGGCGGAGAGCGCGGCGGAGACGGCGGCGTTGTTCTCGTGCAGGGCCTCGTAGTCGAGCAGGGCCGCCTCGCCGCAGAGCAGCGTCAGCCTTGTGCCGCCGCGGTGGCGCATGCTGTCGATTATCTTCAAGAGCCCGACCTCTCCGCTGTGCGATACGTGCGGCGCGCAGCAGGCGCAGAGGTCCACGCCCTCTATCTCCACTATGCGCACCTGGCCCGTCAGCTCCTTCTTGCTGCGGTAGTCCATCGCGGCGAGCTCGCCGGGCGTGGGCAAAAGCGTGCGCACAGGCACGTCGCGCCATATCGCGCGGTTCGCCTCCAGCTCGGCGCGGGAGAGGTCCTCGCGCGAGAGCTCGCCCGAGAAGTCTATGGTTATCGCCTCCTCGCCCATGTGGAAGCCCACGTTGTCATAGCCGAAAAGCCGGTGCACAGTGCCGGAGAGGATGTGCTCGCCGGAGTGGCCCTGCATCCTCGAAAAGCGCAGCGGCCAGTCTATCCTGCCCTCCACCAGCGCACCCGGCTCCAGCGGCGCGGGCGTGAGGTGCACTATGTCCTCGCCCTCCTCGCGCAGTCCGAGCAGCTTCATATCCGAGAGGACGCCCTCGTCGGCCTCCTGGCCGCCGCCGCCGGGGAAGAACGCGCTGCGGTCCAGCTTGACCGCCCAGGTTCCGTCCTCCTTCTCGCAGGACGTGACTCGGGCCGTGAACCGGCTGAGATGTCCGTCCGAGTAATACAGTTTTTCAGTCAAATCTACCACCTCTTTGTCCAATGATGATAGCACATTTCCACAAGCGCGGCAAGCGGCGGCTTGCTTGACGGGAGTGGGCTCGTATTATATAATGAGTGTAATCAAAACCGGGAGTGATAACTCTGAGGATACTCTATCTAATAAACTACGCGGGCAAGGCCGGGACGGAGAAATACGTCGAGAACCTCGTGCGCATCTTCTCCGCGGCGGGCAACGAGTGCCACTTCGCCTACAACATCGCGGGCGAGCTCTCTGAGAAGATGGCCGCGCGCGGCGTGCCCTGCCTGCAGCTCGACCTCGCGGGCTCGCCCACGGCGGCGGCCAAGGTGCTCGCGGCCTACTGCCGGGAGCACAAGATCGAGGTCATACACGCCCAGTACCCGCGCGAGAACATCATCGCCCTGCTCTCGCTCAGGCACTACGCCGCGCCGAGGGTGGTGTACACGAACCACCTCACTATCCGCAGCGGCCTGAAGTGGCGCGTGCTCAACCGCATCTTCACGCCGCGCGACCACAGGATAATCGCCGTCTGCCGCGAGGGGCGGGACATCATGGTCCAAAACGGCGTCTGCCCGGAGCGCATCGAGGTCATCTACAACGGCGTGGAGCCGGAGAAGTACCCCGTGCGCGACATGTCCGTCCGTCCTGAGCTCGGCATAGGCGAGGGCGAGTTCATGCTCTCCATCCTCGCGCGCTATGCGCTGGAAAAGGGGCTCTTTTTCCTGCTCGACGCCCTCTCTGAGCTCAAAAAGCTCACGGACAGGCCCTTCCGCTGCGTCATATGCGGCGACGGCGAGCAGTTTGACGCCGTCAAGCAGAAGGCGGCGGAGCTCGGGCTCGGCGATATCGTGGTCCAGACCGGCTATAGGAACGACGCGAACCGCATCCTCCGCGCGTCCGACCTCTACCTCAACACCAGCAGCTGCAACGAGGCGATGAGCTTCGCAATCCTCGAGGCCATGAACTGCGCGCTGCCCCTCGTCGTGACCGACGTCGGCGGCAACCGCGACCTCGCGGAGACGAACATTCGCTGCGGTTTTGTCGTCAAATACGGCGACGCGGCGGGCTTTGCCGGGGCCATCCACCGGCTCATGGAGGACGAGGCGCTCTATCGGCAGTTCTCGGCGGACGCCCTGCGCAAGATCTCTGAGGAATTCGACCTCGAGAAGCTGGCCTGGGACGTCTACCGCGCATATCAATAAACATTTTGGAGGCACATCATGATCGACGAAAAAGGCAGGCTCTTTGGCAAGGTGAACATCGTTGACCTGCTCATAGTCATAATCATCCTCGCCGCGGCGGCTTTCCTCGGCTACAAGCTGCTCGGTCCCCAGAGCACCGCTGCCAACACGCAGAAGGTCCTCGTCACGCTCTACTGCGAGGAGACCCCGAACTACGTCGCAGACCAGCTCGAAGAGGGCGCCGAGGTCTGGGACAGCGAGAACAACGTCACCATCGGCTACCTCAAGGATTGGCGCACCGGCGACAGCAAGAGTGCCGTCACCGACGTCACCGGCAAGGTCGTGGAGATAACCCGCGAGGACTACTGCTCCGTCACGCTCAACTGCGAGGGCGAGGGCGTTGTCGGCACGCACGGCGTCACCATCGGCGGCACGCTCTACGGCGCGGGCCAGTCCATGAGCGTGTATTTCAACGACTGCAAGCTCTTCCTGCGCGTTCAGAGCATCGAGGTCATTGAGTGATAACGGACCGAGTGCCTGAAAGCGAGGTGGTCTGCTTTGCTCGGTAACAGCATACTCGGGCGGCTGTACGGCTGGTGGCTGTACAGCGCCATATTCCGCATCCTGCGCGGCATCTACCGCCCCTTCAGCCGGGCGTTTCCGCACAGCGCGGTGGTGCGCTTTCTCCGGCGCAGCCCCAAGGTCGAGGTCTGGTACAGGGCCAGCCTCTTCACAAGGATAGTCGACGCGGTATGGAACTTCCTGCTGCGGGTGTTCGGAGCCATCTTCCGGTATCTGCGCCCTGCGGCGGCGACAAGCCTCATAGTCCGGCTCGTGTCGGGCTCGAGGCTGCTGCGCTTTGACGTCATCCTCGGCGGCTTCGTTTTTGTTATGTTCATAACTCCGCACGCGATGTGGTCGAACTCCTACGCCGTGCTCGCGGCGGTGGGGCTCTTCGGGCTGTGGTTCC